>ERZ857998.29-NODE-29-length-206422-cov-7.315341_pt1 | contig 206422 bp, 135 predicted proteins | sample MGYA00519954_ERZ857998 | MGnify/ENA primary metagenome ERZ857998 (study PRJEB31778, sample SAMEA3449424) | human gut metagenome | biome: human gut; feature: human-associated habitat; material: faeces | place: United Kingdom | collected 2010/2012 ...
AAAAGAAATCATATTTACGAACAATCAAAATTCCATTGCTAACGATGAATTATACAGTAATCCCCAAATCAATCGTGAACTTTCAGACGGGCAACAGTAAGCCTATTGATATTTACGTGTGAGCAACCATTAAATATTGCTCCAATCACAAGACCAACATATCCCATATAACAGAGGAAAAACTATCCTTACTGACGGAATTGGATGAACGGACCATACGACGGAGCATTAAACGGCTGAAAGACGCAGGTTATCTAACTGTGCATACCACCATTAAAGAAGATGCAGACAGAGGTTTTATAAAGCGCAATTCCTACTATATAAAGCCAGCAAACAAAGACTATTTCTTCCTCGATAATAGTTTCTTTAAGAGGAACTATCCCGCCAAGATTGCAGGGTTTCTGCTATTATTAAAGTCGGTATGCCTTAATAATACGGATACCATCCAATGACGCAACAGCCAAATTGCAAAGAGTATCGGTTTATCAAGAAATACGACAACAGCCCTCATTAAAGAGTGTCTGCAATTAGGGCTTATAAAGCAGATTGCAAAGGGCTATGAACTAACGGTAGACTGTTTTATCAATTCCTCTGTTAAAAAGACCAATGCAGGGATTTATAAGGAGATATGCGATTTCTGCAAGGTGAAAGGCATAACCGCTCCCAAGTGGGATAAACGGGCTATGTCCGTACTGCTTACAAAGTATAATGCAATAGGCTTATCGAGAACAGAGCCAATAAGCATAACCTACCAACTCGATAAACGATGCAAGAACCTACCCGAAAAGGTATCATTGCCATACTTTATTAAGATTCTGGATATGCAGGAGCAATATAATGCAGTTATAGAACAGGTAGAGCAAAACAAACTCGATAAGGAAGAATTCAGAGGGTTTGCATTTTAGATATACAGCCCTCATGCGCAAGCATGAGGGTTTTCCCTTTTAATAGGAGAATGACATATTTTGCAGATTATTTCATTTATAGGGACTTATAAAATTATGTCATTCAATTTTCTGTTTTCTTTTTCTCTTTAGATGGCGTGCCGCAGGCACTCAATCAATAAATAAGAGTAACATATTTCCTTTGTTCAAGATAATATTATAATTTTGCAGATATAACATACTGAGCATTATGGAGAAGCCAGATTACAGAGCATGGTTTGAAAGTACACGCGAAAGCAACCAAGCAACCATAGACCAGACAGAAACAATTTTTGAGGGATTAGTTCTTAAAATAAACACATAGCGAAAAAGTAAATTTGGGCAAAGCGTAGCGAATTAGCTGGTAGAGCGTTCGTTACGCTTTGTTTTTCTATGGGACAGAGCCAACGAAATACCACCTCGAAGCCAAACGGTGCAGAAGTTCAGTTACCACCTCGTTACTCCCGTAACGGGTGCAGATTTCTTGCTAAACAGTTCTGTTTCTGCGTTTTGCGTAGATTTACATAGCTGTCGGTAACTCACTAATAACTAATTTTGTAACCAAAAAAAGGAGTGAGTTATGCGTAGTACATTCAAGGTATTATTTTACGTGAAGTAAGTTGCGATAAACAACGATAACTAAAAATAGGAATGCAGGGTGTAACTCAATGAGTTATGCCCTATTTCTTTTTATATCACTTTTCCTTGACTTTGCTTGTTATTCGGATTTTTATTATATATTTGTACCATAATTGTACCGACACTTAAAAGTAGATAATGTGACACCTATAAAAACAGCGGTATTGAGAATGAAGAATATAAGTAAAATGTAGGTTATGCCAGCAGCAAAATTTGAAATAACACGTCAATGCAAAGTTTGTGGAGAAACCTTTGTAGCTAAAACCATTGAATCGTGGTATTGCACTCCCAAATGTTCCAAGATTGCGTGGAAAAGGCGTAAGGATGAAGAACAGAGATTGCAAAGGTTGGACGAAGTGGTTAAGAAGATACCCAAGTCCAAAGAGTATATCACAGTTCCTGAAGCATACGCTTTGTTTGGCATAAGCAAGGAAACTCTTTATCGTTTAATTCGTAAGGGTACAATCCCAAGTGTGAATGCCGGAGAAAGGCAGACTTTACTATCAAAAGAAGAATTGATGAAACTCTATCCTCTCCGAAAGAAAACTCTCACAAAGCCAAAGCCTATTGCCAAGCTGTATAGTCTGGAGCCAAAGGACTGTTATACTATTGGCGAAATCACAGAAAAGTTTCTTGTGAATGAAAGCACTGTTTACCTTCATATACGCAAGTATTCCATTCCTACCAGACAGATAGGTAACTTTGTTTATGTACCAAAGAAAGAAATTGATAATCTATATAAAGGTGTGAAGCGATGAAGAAAGCATTAGTACATGAGTATCGATTAAATATCTCAACTAAGTAATTGCACAACGATAGAAATTCGCATAAATGCATACAACGTAGTACTTTAATTGAGATTTTTATCAAATAAATGTTTTTAATGAATATGGAAAAGAAAGACATATTTCAAGATATTCAAAACATACGAAGTTCCAATCCTGTAATTGTATTGGGAAGTGGAGCATCTGTTTCCTATGGCATACCAGGAATGGGTGTTTTAGCAAATGAGTTAAAAAACTTCTTTAAATCAAATCCATATTATGATACAGCTACTAATGATGTCGTTAGTGATTTCATAAAGCTTTTAGATTCAGGTGTAGGTTTGGAAGCTGCATTGCTGGATGTTAAGGTTCCTGAAATTGTTGAAGCAGATATAGTAAATATTGTCTGGAAGGTTATTATTGAATCCGATGCAAAAGTCTATGAAAGGTTTATAAGTGGAGAAGATATTAATCTAAGACAACTATTTGATTATATTATATATGGAGATCCGAATAAAACGCTAAATGTAATCTCAACCAATTATGATAGGATTGCCGAGTATGCAGCTTGTCAAACTGACGCTTACATTAATATAGGTTTTACTCACGGACTGATGGGAAAGTTAAAAGATAATATTATGCTAAATCCTAAAAAGCCGGAGGCTGATTATACTGGATTTATTAATATCTTGAAAGTTCACGGTTCCCTAGACTGGTATAGGAGAGATGGAATCATTTGCAATATCCCCAATTCTGTCAATATTCCATTAGGGTTTACACCATGTATCGTAACTCCAGGAACTAATAAATACGAACGTACTCAAGAGGAACCACATAGACAACTTTTATCAGCTGTGGACAAAATCTTTGAAAGTGCCCAAAACTATGTTTGTATTGGTTATGGTTTTAATGACAAACATGTTCAAGAAATGTTGCTTAAATATGCCAAAAAGAGAAAGGCAAAAATACTGATTGTTACCAAAGAAATTACAAATTCAATAAAAGAAAATGTAATAGATAAAGGATATGATTATATCGCTATTTGTAGTGATGGTGCTAAGGGTACTGTTTTTCATACAAATAGTGATTCTATAATTGTTGATGACAAAATATATTGGACTATAGAAGGATTAATGGAAATATAAAAAATGGAAAGTATAGTATTAAGATATGATAAAGGTGAGTCAATAGGCTCAATAAATAGTGTAGACACAGGTATGGCAACAGCCATTATAGATTCTGACGATGTTCTGTCCCAGTTACAAATTAATCAACTTATAGCTATTCAAAGTCCGAAATCTGGTCGTTACATTATAGCAATGATAGTAAAAATCTATCGCAAGGCTACTGATATGACTTTGAATGATGACGAGGATGAAGAAGATACTTCTTCGGCATTTAACCAAGTTAGGTTAGTTTTTGTGGGTGAATTTATGGACAAAGCTGGAGAGCAAAGTAACGTGTTCAGAAGAAACGTTAGTGCAGTTCCATCTATAAGTGCCTTATGTTATAAGATTGAAGGAACACGTCTCACAGACCTCATGCAAACAATATCCAACAAATTAGCGACTTCCATCAGTCCTCTTGCAATAGGGAAATATACAATGGATGAAAGTTCTATAGCATATATGGATGGAGATAAACTATTTCAACGACATGCTGCTATTGTGGGTTCTACAGGGAGTGGTAAATCTTTTTGTGTTGCATGTATTGTTGAACAAATGGCTAAATTAAAACATTCTAATGCAATTTTGTTTGATATCCACGGAGAATACTCCTCTACTGATTTCAAAATAGATGGCATCAAACAATATAAAATTGCAACACCAGGAGATTTGGCTACCTCTGAAAAACTCAACAACAATATACTTATGGTACCCTATTGGCTCTTAAATTATGAGGAAATGCAGGCATTGTTATTAGATCGTAGTGACCAAAATGCACCAAATCAAGCAATGATATTCTCTCGTGAAGTTCTTGCCGAAAAAGAAAAAGGTGTAGAAGGAACAATATATGAACATCTGATTACTGTTGATAGTCCCGTAGCTTACGACTTGCAAACAGTGTTAACTCGGCTAAAGTCCAAAGACGAAGAAATGGTACCTGGTGCAAGAGCCGGTTCTGAAAAGCTAGGCCCATACAATGGGAAGTTAACACGGTTCAATCAAAGACTGGAGAATAAACTTTCAGATAAGAGAATGGGATTTATGTTCAGTTTACAAACAGAAGAAAAATCGCAAAATTGGCTCAAAGATTTCGCCAGAGTTCTGATGAAGGCTGATGGTGGGGTCAAGGTTATAGATATGTCAGAAGTACCATCAGATGTACTTCCTTTAGTAATTGGTCTATTGGCAAGAATTGTATTTACTGTTCAACAATGGAGTTCAATGGAACATCGTCATCCAATAGCACTATTATGTGATGAAGCACACTTATATGTTCAGCAATCTATTTCACAAGATGCTGTTGCAGAAATAGGTTTGAAAAGTTTTGAACGAATAGCGAAGGAAGGACGAAAATATGGAGTTGGTCTTGTGATAATCAGTCAAAGACCTTCAGAAGTAAATCGTACAGTACTAAGCCAATGTAATAATTTTATTAGTCTTCGACTTACAAATGTGGATGATCAAAATGTGATTAAACGACTACTACCAGATAATCTTGGTAATATTGCCGACAATCTTTCTTTGCTTGACATCGCAGAAGCAATTATTGTTGGTGATGCTACATTATTACCGTCTAGAGTAAAAATAAATGAACCTTCAATCAAACCATCAAGTCAAACAGTTCCTTTCTGGAGTATTTGGGGGAAAGATAATTCTGATCAAGATTTGTCAGAAGCTATATGCAATATGATTAAACAATCTAAGTGAAAGTAATTACTATGTCAAGGATATGAAGCGATGAAGAAAGCATTAGTTAATACACGTGTGTCGGTAAAGCTCCGCAAGTCTGAATATCGTGATGAATGGTATCTTTATGTGGAATCTTATCCTGTATTCCAATCTGGAAAACATACGCCACAAAGAGTGCGTGAATATCTCAATCGTACCATTACAACACCTATTTGGGATAAATCACGCAATGCAAGGACTAATGCCGAAGGCAAAACTACTTATAAGCCGAAGCGAGATTTAAACGGTGTTATTCAATGCAAGTCGCAATTAGACCAAGAATCATGTATCTATGCCGATAAAGTCAGAAGCCTAAGACAAAAGGAATACGACAATGCAGCTTTATATGCCGATACCGATGCAGAACAGGCGGAGCAGTTGGAACGCTCCCGAAGTAATTTTATTGAGTACTTCGACCATGTGCAACGAACAAGACATGCCCATAGTTCCGATTCTATTATTGTCAATTGGAGGCGAGTACATGAGTTACTGAAGATATTTGCAAAAAGTGATACCATTCTCTTTTCGCAGATAGACTTAAAGCTGGTTGAATCGTTCCGTCAATTCATAATGAACGCACCGCAAGGTGGTACTAAACGAGGTACAATTTCTCAAAATACAGCATCAACATACTTCTCAATTTTCAAGGCAGGATTGAAACAAGCCTTTATAGATGGCTATCTGACTATTGATATTGCAGCGAAAGTCAAAGGCATTCAGGAAAGGGAGAGTCGCAGAGAATACCTGACAATAGAAGAGTTGAACCGACTGGCACAAACTCCGTGTGACCCATTATTGAAACGAGCCGCACTCTTTTCAGCATTAACAGGAATCCGACATTGCGACATTCAGAAATTGAAATGGTCGGAGGTGGAACAATTCAATGGTGGTTATCGGCTGAACTTTACGCAACAAAAGACAAAAGGTGTTGAGTATATGCCAATTTCAGAGCAAGCATATAATCTTTGCGGAGAGCAAAAAGAAGGAGAATTATTAGTGTTTGCCGGATTACCTGACCCATCATGGATAAATCGCCCTGTTAAAAAATGGGTTGAAGCTGCCGGAATTACCAAGCACATTACCTTCCATTGCTTTAGGCACAGCTACGCTACCCTTCAACTGGCTGGAGGAACGGACATTTATACCGTTAGCAAAATGTTGGGGCATACCAATGTACGAACCACTCAAGTGTATGCCAAGGTTGTAGATGAGAAAAAGGAGAAAGCAACAGAAACTATCAAATTAGCTTTATCACAAACGGAATAAAAGTGTTGTCCCACTTGATAGGCATAGCCATCTGCGTAGATTCTGCGTGGGTGGCTTTTTGTTTTTACCTATGAGCTGTTATTATGACCACCTAATGATTTCCTTATGATTGGGTACATTACCATAAAAAACTACTACTGACGTTTTTCATCATTTGCATTGATAATCAATACATATTCCTTATGGTATTTCTGTTTCGCTGCTGTTTCTTTATGTGACACAGTCCATCATAAAATCAGTATGCTAAATCACGATTACTTTGCCGAAAAATCAAACATAAATCAGATAGCAGTATGAGTGAAAAGAACATTACTTTTGAAGATTTACCCAAGGCAATGTCGTGGATGATGGATAAATTGAATGAACTGGATTCTAAGATTGACGGTCTCAACACTCAAAGTCCGAGTATTCCAACCGAGCAATGGATGAACTTAAAGGAGTTGTGCGATTATATTCCCAGTCATCCGGCAGAGCAAACAGTATATGGATGGACAAGCTGCCACCAAATCCCATTTCATAAAAGAGGTAAACGTATCATGTTTCTAAAATCGGAGATTGATGCGTGGCTTCGAGATGGCAAGGTAAAGTCCGAAAAAGACTTGGAGGACGAAGCTGCCCGATTCATAAAGTCTAAAAGAAACAACCGATTCTAATGGATTCACTCGATTTATGCAATGCAATCAGAATGGAATTTGGAGGGATACTTGAAGACAAGATTCCTTTGAATGCTTTTCCTGCTAAAATTCAGGATATGGTATTGGCATTGGCACGACAAGAGAATTATTCCATTGAATATATGATGGCTTCTCTTTTGGCGGCAATTTCAACAGCCATCGGTAATGCTGTCAATATCCGTATTCGTGGTGGCTGGATAAGTAATCCTGCCCTCTATATGATATTGGTTGGCCGCCCCGGAATGGGCAAAACTCCCCCGTTAGACTTTGCTTTTCGCCCAATTCGCAAGCATGATGCCAAAGCTGTCAAACAATTCAAGTCTGATATGGAGCAATATAATAATATGGTAGAGGACAACAAAGGGAAGAAGGAAAATTGCACTCCATTGCCAGAAAAACCGATTTTGCGAAGAACCATAATATCCGACTTTACCCCAGAAGCTTTAATGCGTGCGCTTGATGACAACCAGCGTGGTATTGTGGTATATGTGGATGAAATTATGGGAATGTTCAATGCTGTGAATCAATACAGCAAAGGGCAACTTATTGAACAGTTATTGACTGCATTCAGCGGAAAACCTTTAGACATTTCCAGATGCAGTATGCCCATACCTATTCACATAGAGCATCCTTTTATAAATATGGTAGGTACGATGCAGACCACCCGAATGCACGAACTTACAGATAAAGGCTATAAGGACAATGGGTTGATTGATAGAATAATTTTTGTTTATCCGTCTTCACAGGAAATATCAGATTGGCAAGATGAAGAAAACGCTTTTACCACTTTTGACAAATACTCGTCTATGTGGGAAAATATCATCAACAAAGTGATGAGTTTGCCTTTTATAGTAAATGAGGATGGCGAAATAGTTCCTGACATTTTGGACTTTTCTTCGGAAGCAAAAGCCTATTTTACCAATTGGCGCAATGATGCTATTCATGCAGTCAATCAAATCCAAGATGACGGCTTGGTGGATAGCAGAATAATGAAAGCTCCGATGATTACAGCACGATTGGCTTTGGTTATGCAAATCTTCCGCTGGGCTTGTGGTGAGGTTCATAAAGATTTGTGGACATCGATTCAATCAAATCAGCTATTGCATTAAGCGATTACTTTGAAAGTTGTTATGCCGACATTCAGAAATATATGTTGGTAGAGGGCATTGAACCACAAAAGAAAGAATTGCTTGATTGTCTTTCTGCAACATTCACAACTGCCGATGCCATTCAAGCAGGAAAAGAAGTGGGGCTTTCCGAACGCTCTGTAATGTATTCTTTGGTCAGCCTTACCACGAATAAGATAATCAAGAAAATTAAGAGAGGGGAATATGAGAAACTGCAATAACCTATCCCCATTGCATCTTGCAGTTGTTGCAGTTTGCACTTTCGTATCATCCGTTTTCCTGCAAAACTGCAAGAACTGCAAACTGCACGGACTGCAATTATAAAAAATATCAAGCATGAATGAATACCGATTTACCCTTCAAAAATATAAGCGAGGCTCTAAACTTTCATGTCCTCAGTGTGGAAAGAAACAATGTTTTATACGTTACGTTGATACTCAAGGGGAAGTTTCGTTTCCTGACTATGTAGGCAGATGCGACCATGAGCAGTCGTGCAAATACCATTATACGCCCTCTGATTATTTCAAGGATAATCCAACGCTGATAGAAAAAGGTTCCAATTATGGCATTGAACATGCTAAGCCACAGCCACATTCATTGCCACCTACTTCCTTTATTGATAAAGAACTAATGGAGCGAACACTTACCAATTACACAATGAATCCTTTGTACATTTATCTGGTAGGTATATTGGGCAAGGATGAAACAAAGCGAATATTCCATTTATATCGTGTTGGCACATCAAAAAAATGGGGCGGCTCTACTGTCTACTGGCAGATTGATAGGCAAGGCTACGTGCGAACCGGAAAGATAATGTTGTATGATTCAACAACAGGACATCGGACAAAAGAGCCGAGAAGTTATGTAAGTTGGGTACATACCGAGTTGAACCTTGTCGACTACAATCTAAAGCAATGTTTGTTTGGTGAGCATCTGTTGTCTGATAATCCTGCCAAACCGATTGCTATAGTAGAGAGTGAGAAGTCTGCTTTGATAGCCACTCATTATATGCCGGAATTTATATGGCTGGCTACTGGTGGAATGCACGGCTGCTTCAAAGCAGATGCGGTTGGTGTATTAAAAGGTCGGACGGTAATGTTGTGTCCGGACTTAGGAGCAAAAGAGATTTGGCAATCCAAGATGGCTATGCTCTTCTCCGTTTGCTCAAAGGTTATAATGAGTGACACATTAGAACAATGCGCTACTGATGAACAACGAAAGAAAGGATTGGACATTGCCGATTTCCTCTTGATGACCGATACACCACAAATGATTCTTTCAAAGATGATACAGCGCAATCCGGCTTTGCAGACGCTCATTGATGAATTGGGGTTAGAACTTATTGAATAACGAAGGAACTTGTTCCGGTCACTTATAGAAAGTCCATAACACAATAAGGACTTTTTGCCTGATAGCAATAAAATCCGGCTACTGCCACACTATGTGAATAGGCACAGGAGCAAGCTCCAATTATTAGAAATACGTATAAAAACGAGATTATGAATACTGATATAAAACAAGCAATGCACGTTGAAGCTGCCAAATCATTTGGCACATCAGAAGCCAACGAGAACGAAAGGCGTTGGAACGAAGATAAGGTCGATTGTAAAAATCAAGACCCTACCAACAATTATGACAAGACCAGAATGAGGCTGAATTTTGAGATTGGTCCCGATGGCAAAATACATCCGTTGGGGTATCAAGAGAAGTCTCTTGAACTCCGTTTGCAGGAACGATTGTTGGAATTAGGTTGGAAGCCATTCAAACCGGACAGTAAGATTCAACCGAACTGTTGCGCCAAATTTGTCTTTGGCGGCAATCATGAACGTACACTTGAGATGGCTTTTGGCAATCAGACCGTCAATTTAGAGAAAGGATCAGACAACAGCCATCTGCACCGCTGCGAGGAAATAGAACTTTGGGCGAAGGATGTTTATGATTGGTGTTCCCGAAGATATGGTCAGGAAAACATTGTCGGCTTTCAGGTTCACCTTGACGAGAGCAGCCCGCATATTCATGCTTTAGTTGTGCCAGTCGGTATCCGGCCTAAAAGCGGTCGTGAGTGTGTCATGTGGTCTGCAAAGTTCGGAAAGAACAGGTTTGAATATGGGCAGATATTGAAAGAAATGCACACATCGCTGTATGAGGAGGTCGGAAGTAAATACGGACTTGAACGAGGAGACAGCATATATGGGCGCAATGTGCAGCATTTGAACAAACGCGATTATATTCGTAAGCTATCAAAAGAGGCAAAACAGGCGGAGAAAGCGGTTAAGGGATTACAGACTATGATACACAGACTGGAATCGCAAATATTCAAGTCTAAATCTCAACTTGAACAGATTGACAAGGAACTGGCTTCCGGTAAAATAGCTCTTGAAGAATACAAATTTCAAAAGGCGGATATACAGAAACAGATTTCAGAATACCAATCCAAACTTGAAGACAAGGCTGACAAACTCCATACAAAAGAGCAGGAATTGAACAAACTGACCCAAGACCTTGAAAAAGCTGGCTCTGTAATACAGCCTTTCAGAAACTACAAAATTGATTTTGATCCACCTTGTATTTCGGGGAAATATCCTCTGTTTATTACGGACAAATGGATTGAGAAACAGAATCAGGAAATAGCCAAGCGTTTCAATTCGATCGTCCGCCAAATAGAGGCTCTCTATAGAAATGAAGCGGAGAGACAAGTGAAGACTGCACAGCAAAATGTATTGGCAGAGTATGGGGAATTTTATCGGTTAAAAAGGGATGTCGAACAACTTTCAAAGAACAACGATGAGTTAAAATCAATATTGGACACCATACTTGACCAACTGTCGAATCCATCACTCCGGTCAAAGATATTCGCCATAGCGGATGCTTTAGCAGGTGGAACTCCTATCAGTGTATCTTCTGGAGGAGGTGACTCTTCATCTGATATCCGATGGGATGGTCGTCAACCCGATGAAGAGGAAGAAGCCTATCGAAGAAGGTGTCTGATGTTTGCGATAGGAATGGTTAAGATTCAGAATAAAAAGAAAAGTTATAGGAGAAGATAAACGTCCTATTTGATGTGCTGTAATTAAAAACTAAAGTTGCAACACATTAAATGTTTTTAACTCATTATGTACAATACATACGCCCCATTATGAGAACGTACCGTTTGAGGTACCAAGTTCGTGGGTGTGGACAACTTTGGGAGAAATTAGTAATTATGGCGAATGTAATAATGTTTCCGTTGATAGCATAACCGATGACGACTGGGTTTTAGAACTTGAAGATTTAGAAAAGGATACAGCAAAAATCATTCAAACACTTTCTATATCAAAAAGAAGTATTAAAGGAGTACGGCACAGATTCAACAAAGGAGATATCCTATACTCTAAATTACGCACATATCTGAATAAGGTCTTGGTCGCACCACAATCAGGATATTGTACAACTGAAATAATGCCATTCAATTCATACTGTAATGTTTCTTCATATTATCTTAATCATGTACTGCGTTCGGCATATTTTCTTGACTATACGCAACAATGTGGATATGGTGTTAAGATGCCACGCTTGAGTACAACAGATGCTTGTAATGGCATGATTCCATTGCCACCTCTTGCTGAGCAAAAGCGTATTGTGAAAGAAATTGAACACTGGTTCTCTTTGATTGACGTTATAGAAAGTGGAAAGGAAGATTTGCAGGCAACCATCAAGCAAGCCAAGAGTAAGATTCTTGACCTTGCCATTCACGGCAAACTCGTACCACAAGACCCAAACGATGAACCTGCCTCAGAACTGCTCAAACGCATCAACTCGAAGGCAGAAATCACTTGTGATAACGGGCATTATCCGAACTTGCCAAATGGATGGGTAGTTACTCCTATGCAAACTTTATGCAGCTTGACTGATGGAGAAAGGCAAAGTGAGATTGAAAGAGTAAATCTTGATGTCAAGTACCTACGTGGTGAACGAGAAACAAAAACTTTAACAGCAGGAAGATACACTCCTGCTAATACTCTATTGATATTGGTAGATGGCGAAAACTCTGGTGAAGTGTTCCGTACTCCCATCGAGGGTTATCAAGGTAGCACATTCAAACTGTTGTCTATCAACGACAATATGAATACGGATTATGTTTTACAAGTTATCAACTTACATCGTAAGACTTTACGAGAAAACAAGGTAGGTTCTGCTATTCCTCACTTGAATAAAAAACTATTCAAGGCAATCGAAGTACCTATACCTCCTTATAAGGAACAACAAAGAATAGTGAATGCGATAAACCGTGCGTTTCAGCAACTGGATATAATCACGGGAAGTTTATAGACTCTCCGTGATTATATCTAATTGGTCAAAGAGTTGATGAATAGTCTTGATTATTCGTATTTGCTCTGCATTTGGTGGCAAAGGAATGTATGTACTAACAATTTTTTCTTTTGATATGTTAGGCTGTGCTCCACCTCCTCCTAATTTTATAAATTCTTCCTTGTGAGAAAGTAAAAAATAGAAAAGATATTCTTTCTCGATTCCTTCGAATACATCACAGGCACAACAAGCCTGATTTGTTGTGGCAGCAAATGTCAATATACCAATTTTCCCTATTGTTGCACCATACATAGCTATTAGTACACTGCCTATAGGATTCAATTTTACAGATGTTTCATTCAGAGCTTTTTCGGTAATATATTCTGGTATATGTGTGATGTATCCATCATTTAAATCACCTGTTTTAAGCCATGGTATATTGCCACCATAATAAGCTTTATTCAATCTATTTGGTGTGCTTCCAGATTGCCATCTACCAATCTTTCCGAGTTCTACCCATATCCAATTCCGAGGAATATCAAAAGGTATGTTCGGATAATGCCCGATATAAACCAACCATTTTATTATGATGGGTTGGCTTCAAACCACCCCATATCATAACAGCTATACCTTATATTATTACCATACTCATTATTAATCAATGTAATATGGTAACAAAATTCAAAAATCATCTTGCCAAAACTAATTTGGCAAAGAACACCGTGACATCGTATGTGTGGACGGTAAACTATTTCCTTACTCACTATAAGGAAGTGAACAAGAAGAATCTGTTGGCTTATAAAGGCTACTTGGTGGAGAACTTCAGACCACAAACGGTAAACTTGCGACTGCAAGGCATCAACAAGTATTTGGAGTTTACAAAGCAGGACAAACTGAAAGTAAAGTTTGTCAAGGTTCAGCAGAAGAACTTTCTGGAAAACGTAATCAGCGATGCCGATTACAAATTTTTGAAAGCACAGCTAAAAGCGGATGGCTATGATGAATGGTATTTTGTGGTTTGGTTTATGGCTGCTACTGGGGCACGTGTAAGCGAACTTCTCCAAATCAAAGCGGAACATGTGCAAGTAGGGTATCTTGACCTTTATAGCAAAGGCGGTAAGATACGCCGCCTGTATATCCCCAAGACATTACGCACGGAAGCCTCCAAATGGCTCAAAGAGAAAGGTGTAAGTTCCGGTTATATCTTCCTAAACAGATTTGGCGAGCGGATTACTACTCGTGGCATTGCATCCCAACTCAAACATTTTGCCGAAAAATACGGAATGAACCGAGAGGTTGTTTACCCTCATTCTTTTCGTCATCGTTTTGCCAAGAATTTTCTTGACCGTTTCAATGACATAGCTCTGTTAGCTGACCTCATGGGGCATGAGAGTATAGAAACCACTCGTATTTATCTCCGCCGAACAGCCAGCGAACAGCAAAAAATCGTGGATAAGATTGTAAACTGGTAAATACGTTATAATCCTTAGAAGTGCATTTGACTACACTTCTAAGGACTTTTTAATATGGTCAAGAAGGGAGAATAGTTTCTCTATCTTTTGGACGATACGTTGCTGCTCGGGGAATGGAGGCAAAGGAAATAACCATTCATCTATATGACTTTTGTTTATGGATGGAGAATTATCGCCTTTCATAAATTGATTTAGTCCTGTTACAACATAATCAGAGATCATAAGGTAATAACAATACTCGGAATTAAGGTCATCAATGGGACTACATACATAAAAACCAGTTGACGCAATGCAGCCATCCACACTAACTTTAGCAATATTACGCAAATAAGGACGTACCATTGAAAATACAACATCTCCCTTTTGTGTATAACGGCTTGCTCGACTCGGTGCGTTAGCTGTTTTTATACTTTTAATTTTATTAATTATCTGCCGTTTGTTATCAATTGAATCAATATCAATATACAAAAATTCATCATTATGAGGTTTGGTAGATTTCATCGGCAAAAAGATTTGTCTTCCTTTTGCCCAGCACCAACTTTGAGGCAACTTCCACTTATGCCCGTTATCACAAGTGACTTCTGCCTTTGGATTGATGCGTTTGAGCAATTCAGAGGCAGGTTCGTCATTCGGGTCTTGCGGTACAAGTTTGCCATGAATGGCAAGGTCAAGAATCTTACTCTTGGCTTGCTTAATGGTGGTTTGCAAGTCATCTTTACCTCTTTCTATGATGTCAATCAAAGAGAACCAATGCTCAATTTCTTTCAAGATTCTTTGCTGTTCACTAATTGGTGGTAAAGGAATGTGGAAACCCTTCAATACATCAAATGGAGGAATGTTTTTAATAGCAGTACCCTTACTTTCCTTATATGCTTCTTCCTTAAGAATAAAGTCAAAGTAAAGAAGGTAAAACTGTTCTATCTCTCGGCTATAAAGTCTGATAAGCATTAAGGCTTGATTGATTATTCCTTCTTGACTATTCTGAGGCAATACATACGTTTCTCCAATAGTACCTGCACAACTTACGATAATATCATATGGTTGTATAGCAAATCCAATTAGTGAATCATATTTTTCTTTCGTTATAAAATATGAGCCAAGGGTATTATCCTTTTGTATGGCATTCTTTTGTTCATATACTTTGTATGTATCATTACTTTTGGGAACAAACATAGCTTTAGTTAGACTACTTCCGAATGGGCCTTTTTTGTAAAAAGCCAAATCTCCCAATGTACACCATACCCACGAACCTGGCACCTCAAATGGCACCTGCTCATAATGGGGCGTATCAGAAGCCTTTGTAGACTTTTTGCTCTTTTTAATTTTACCCTCTTTTATCAGTCGCTCCTTTTCTGCCTTGATACGTTCAAGGAGAACAGATGCAGGCTCATCATTCGGGTCTTGAGGGACGAGTTTACCATGAATGGCAAGGTCGAGTATCTTTTGACGTAATTTCTTAGTATCCATACCAGTTAATCTATTTGTCCAATTTTTGGTTGGACAGTTTGTGCAGTTCTTGGCTGCACAATTAGTTTTTGTTTATTTGTTTCTCTTCTTCACTCTCTTCAAACTCTTCAATCCACTCCTTTACCTTGGCCTGCAATAGAGCTTTGTTAGGGAGATAGAGCTGATATGCCGAGGCGTATATATTGGCATCTTTGGGTAAGGTAAGTTCCACAAGTGCATCGTTTTTCTCCTTACACAGCAGGATGCCAATTGTCGGCTTTTCAAAATCTTGTTTGACGTGGCGATCGTAATAATTGACATACATCTGCATCTGTCCTAAGTCTTGATGGGTAAGTCTCTCTATCTTCAAGTCTATAAGCACATAACATTGTAGCAAGCGATTGTAGAACACTAAGTCAACATAGAAATGTTGTTCATCAAATGTAAATCTCTTTTGACGAGCCTCAAAAAGAAATCCCTTGCCAAGTTCCAATAGGAATTGCTGCATCTTGCTGATAATGGCATTCTCTAGTTTAGTTTCCGAGTATACAGCATCAGGCTTTAGACCAAGAAACTCTAATGTAATGGGGTTCTTGATAATGTCAGATGGCTTTTCAAGGGTTTGTCCCTCCTGTGCCAACCGCATCACCTCGTCTTTGTTACGTGAGAGCGCAAGACGTTCGTAAAGCGAAGATGCCACTTGCCGGCTGAGTTGTCGCACACTCCAATCTTGTTGTCGGCACTCAATTTCATAGAATCTTCGAGCCATTGGGTCTGTTATACGCATCAATATTAGATAGTGTGACCACGAAAGAGTAAATGATTCTTCTGAAAAGGCTAAACAGTGTTTGTCCTTTTTATCCTGCACTAAATCTTGATCGTATTTCCTTTCCTCATTTTGCAACCTAAGTTTGCTGTTTTCAATTGGCTCGACAGTGTTTAGCCTTTTCGCATAAACTAAATAGAACTGTTTGATGTTTTTTAAAGTTGAATATCCCCAACCGTCTCCTAATCTGTCAGTCAGACGTTTAGAGAGTTCTTTCAGTACAGTCTTTCCGTATTCAGCTCTAATCTCTCCCTTTTGTTCATATTCTACTATATATTGGCCAATATGGAATTTTGTATAGACTTCAGCGATATTGACTGTTGTCGCCACACGTTTCCTTGCCTGAGTGATAAGGTCAACAACTTTTTGAAACAAGTTGTTTATTTCTTGATTGTTTGTGATGATGTCTTTGCCCATAAAATTTAGTCCTCCTCTATATTTGCCAATAACTTTTGCAGCTCTGCCACGGCATTGCTGATAGTATCGCTTTTCTCCTTTATCTCATCCATTAGTTCCGATAATGAGCGGTCGTCCACTTCGCCACCTTGACGAATCCAAGTGATGTCGAGACTGGTTTTGTCGCGAGCCAATAGTTCGTCCACAGCATATTTGCGCCAACGCCCTTGTGGATTATTCTCGGCATCGTATGTTTCTTTTCGTTCGGCTAAGTTACCGGAATTGTAGCAGGAAACGAAATCATCCAAGTGATGTCGTTCCAATTTATTGGTTGCCAAAGTGTGCTTCACATCGGTACGATAGTCATAGAACCAAACCTCTTTAGTGGGTTGCCCCTTTGTAAAGAACAATACGTTGGCTTTCACTCCCTGAGCATAGAAAATACCGGTGGGTAGGCGCAGGATGGTGTGAAGATTGAAATCCTGTAACAAGCGTTTGCGGATAGTTTCACCTGCTCCGGCTTCAAAAAGAACATTATCGGGTAATACCACCGCAGCACGTCCTCCTGTTTTGAGCATCAGCATCATGTGCTGGAGGAAATTCAACTGGTTATTCTTTGTCTCGACATAGAAATCGGGACGGTTAATATCTACCGAACCTGCCGGACGAGTGCCGAAAGGAGGGTTGGCAAGAATCACATCAACAAGCGTGGAAGGCTCTTTCTCCAAAGAATCCTCGCATACAATCGGGCTTCGGTCTGTACCGACACCATGCAGATAGAGGTTCATGGAAGCAAGCGTTACAACTAATGGTGTATTGTCTACTCCATGCAAAGCTTTGTTACGCAGAAAGTCACGCTTTTCCTTGTTGGCGGATTGATCTTTCATATAGTCGTATGCCGTCAGCAGGAAACCTCCAGTACCACAAGCCGGATCACAAACCGTTTCGCCCATTTGTGGAGCGATGCAATCTACCATTGCCTTAATCAATGGACGAGGCGTAAAGTATTGCCCGGCTCCGCTCTTCTTATCCTGACCATTCTTCTCCAAAATGCTTTCATAGATAGCACCCTTTACATCTCCATCCATGATGAGCCACTGCTCTTCATCAATCATCGAGATAACCTTTTTGAGATAAACGGGCTTGTCAATCTTGTTTTGGGCTTTGGTATAAATTGTGCCAATTAGGTTTTCTTGTTCGCTGAGCTGCTTTAGCGTATCTTCATACTGCTTGACCAGATCCAATCCGTCAAGAGAGATTAAGTCCATCCACTGATAACCGGTGGGTATAGCTGATTCCTCTCCAAACATTTCTACATTCTCGGCATCCATCTTCAAAAACAGAAGATAGGTCAGTTGGGTGATATAGTCGGTGAAGCCGATGCCTTGTCCGGCAAGGGTTGTTGCCAAATTCCAAACCTTTTTTGTGAGCGACTGCTCTGTTGCGTTATTTGTTGCCATTATATTATGCTGATTTTCTTAAAACTACAAATGTGTAAAGTGAGTGCAAAGCCTCGTCTGCCTTCTGCATATTACCAAAGGCTCGTATCATTTGAGCCGCTTGGGTTGCATCGTCCTCTCGGATGTCTCTAATAGTGCAAGCTCCATTGGATGCAATATAATCTACAATGCGGCTGATTACTTCTCGCTGTTTGTCTGTTATGTTACGTTGCGTTTGTCCCAGCCACAAGTTGAAGTATTGCTTGGAGGTGGTAACCACGCTATCCAATTTTTCAATCTGATGGTAAGCGAAACGAACCAACTGTATGATATTGGTCAGGGCATCACTTTCTTCCTTTGTTGTGGAACGTCTTACAACCGCTGGATTGACTATGGCATAGGAGTTCCAAAGTTGTTTGGACGTAAAATGGTTATTCGCCATTTTGAGTTTATTCTCCAAGTCCTTCAACATTGAATAAGTGATTGGCTCTCCTTCATTATTATATATAATGCGTAAAGCTTCTATCTCGTCACTATGTTCTTTGCAGAACTCCTCGAATGCCTCCGTCGTACTTTTTGCTTCTTCTACGGAGAAACCTTTTGAGATAAGCGTGTCCTCGCCCGGCATCAATGTATTGACAAATCCGGCAGCAAGGATAAGCAAATATCTTCTGGCATCCGCATGATTTGCAAGTGGAGAAACCAATCCTTTGCGTTCGCTATTGGGTTCATTTGCATTTATAAAAGGAGGAAGTGTGTCGTTTTCAAGCGCAGTGTAGATTCTTGCCGACAATTCCTTCATATCACCGTGAGCCAAGTTCTCAAACTCTTTTCGTTGAGAATTATCAGCTCTGTTATAGATTCGGGCAAGTGTTGCTGCAAGCCGTTTCAGATATTCATCGGGGATATAACCATGACTAATCCGTTCCAATAATTCTTTGAGGGTAATGGTCTTTGTCGTAGGCTCATCAGTTGCTGTAGGGACAGTCTTTTCGTGTTCTGTAACACCCACAGCATCCACCAAGTAAAAGCAATCCTTGCTAAAGGCATTTGGAGTAACATTGCGTAGCTGCTCATCTCCGATGGTACGCACGCCACGACCTTTCATCTGAACATAAAGAGATTGGGACTCTACATCACGCATAAACATCACCACCTCCAGCGGTTTTACGTCCGTACCTGTTGCAACCAATGTGCAAGTCACGGCAATACGGAAATCCTTATCGTTTCGGAATTGTCGTATCAGTTCATTGCTATCTCCTGCCGAATAAGTGATTTTCTGAACGAAACGGTCATCAGTACGTCCAAACACTTCTTTCGCTATCTGCACTATGTTGGTGGCATGGGCTTCGTTGAGAGCAAATATCAAAGTCTTGGGCAGATAGTCCATATTTGGTTCACGCTGTGGGTCGTTGAACATCTCGGTATAGACCGCATCACGATAAGTGGAGAGTATTAGTTTGATTTGTGCCGGGTTGATAATGCTTCGGTTCAGTTCTTTATTGGTGTTGGTCTTTGTCTCTTTGTTGCTGATTGTTTTTATCTCTCCTGTATAGCGAGTCTCCTCTTTTACTTTTTCTCCTTCCAATATAGCTCCACCGTTTTCGGTAGCTTCTGTCTTGATGCGATATACACGGCAATCCACATTTACACCGTCCACAATACTCTTTTCCAAAGTATAGTTGACGATACGATTGTTATTGAAGAATGCTATTGTTTCTGGAATAGGGGTTGCCGTCAGTCCCACTAGTTTTGCCGTGTCAAAGTATTCGAGTACCTTGCGCCAGTTTCCATAGATAGAGCGGTGGCACTCATCTATGATAATCATGTCAAAGTAATCGTGGGGCAAATTCGGATTATCAGGCAAGGCGACTTCTTCCGTTAGTTCGTTGTCGTCATCATCATCCGTATCTTCTATGGCTTCTCCTTTCAAGAAAGAGAAAAGGCGTTGTATGGTTGATATAACTACATTGCTATCAGCAGGAATGGAAGCAGAACGAAGACGGTTGACAGTGAATATTGTGTTGAAAGCATCACCGTTTTCAGTCAATCGGAATGTGCCAAACTCTCCTTCAGCTTGTTTTCCAAGATTGTTCCTATCCACAAGGAACAAGATTCTGCGCATAGGAGTGTATGACAACATACGATATGCAGCAAGGCAAGCCGTATATGTTTTACCTGCACCTGTGGCAAGAACCATCAATGCACGATTTTGACCTGTGCGAAAACTTTTCTCCAGTTCTGTAACGGCTTCATATTGGCAATTACGCAACCCTTTTTTGCGCAGAGTAGGTAGTCCGGCAAAATAATCATTTATTCCCAACTTCTTAACCAGTTCGTGCGGTGTGGGTATAGTCATTATTTGGATGAAACAAGCATCCTTTTCGCGAAAATCACAGAAATATAATTCCTTGCCGTTGGAGGTAAAGATAAAGGGTAATGGCTTCTGATACGTTTGGTAGATATTGGGTACACTTTTAGCATATAGTGCAGCTTGCTCACACACTTTTGCCGAGAAAGCGTCCGTTTCTTCACGCTTGGCTTCAAGCACACCAACAGCCTTTCCATTTATAAAAAGGAAATAATCGGCTTCAAGATTACCTTTTAGCAATCCTTCCCTTATGGCTACAGCCGTACAAGTCGGTTCATATTCTTCTCGGTTTATAACTTTCCAACCGGCTTCGGTCAGCCATTGGTCAATTTTAATTCGAGCTTTTTCTTCCGGTGTCATATATTCCTATATTTTTATATTATCAGAAGTTGTAGTGTAAAAATAATTGATAACGACAAACGCTATTGACGTTCGTTTTTGTCCGTTATCAATTCTTTTAAATCCACTTGAAGTATTTCCGCAATCTGCTGTAACGTATCCAAATTGGGCTGGATTCTATTACAAGCATAGGCATTAACCATGCTAAAACTTTTGTCAAGTTGTTTGGCTAGCCATGTCTGCGAGATACCTTTGTCTGTCAAGACTGCCTTTATTCTATTTAGCTTCATTCTTAGATGTAATTTTATTCTGCAAATATAGTGAATTATATTCAATAGTCTGGGTCCTTTTTCGTATTTTTGTAAGTGTCAAAAGAATCTCTAAGCGTATGATGGATAACTTTAAGGAGAAATACGACACACTTGTCAGAAAATACGACAGCCTTCTTGCGGAAAACGAAGAATTGAAATCAATCCTTCGGCAATACGGCATTGCCTATTCTACTACAAACAGAATGGATGAGGAATCAGTATTCTCTTCTATCTCATTTCCTCCTGTATATTTCTCTCTTGATGAGAAAATAGAATTATTCCATAGCTTTTTCAAAGGAAGGGATGATGTATTTGCACGACGATGGTTCAGCAAAACCACAGAAAAAGGTGGCTATCAACCAGTCTGTATCAACGAATGGCGTAGAGGAATATGCGACAAGAAAAAACATAAATGTACGGAATGTCCCAACCGTAATTTTGCGTCATTGACAAACCAAGACATATATCGTCATTTGGAAGGTAAAGACGAAAACGGATGTGATGTTATCGGCCTGTATGTCATCACTCCGGATAATAAATGCTCTTTTCTGTGCGCTGATTTTGATGACAAAAACTGCACTCACGGATATAAGGATGATGTGTTGGCATTCGTTTCTGTTTGTCGAGATTGGAATGTCCCATGTAGCATTGAGCGTTCAAGGTCTGGAAATGGAGCACATGTATGGGTCTTCTTCACTGATGCGATTCCAGCTATTAAAGTGAGACGGTTTGGTAATATCATTCTTACGGAAGCTATGAAGCGGAATGGAAGAATTTCTTTTGATTCATACGACCGTTTCTTTCCAAACCAAGATAGAATACCGGAAGGAGGATTTGGAAATCTAATAGCACTACCATTACAAGGTGGAGCAAGAAAAGTGGGAAACAGCGTTTTTGTTGATGATAAATTTCTTCCATTCAAAGACCAATGGGCATATTTGTACAATGTCAAGAGAATTGACGAATGTGTCGTGGATAGATTGTTGGTTGAACATCAACAAGAGGATTTTGGAGCATTAGCCACATCTTCGGAAGCAAAGCCTTGGGAAATACCTATTGTACAAGAAGTCGCACGGACAGACTTTGATAGTAAACTTAAAATCAACAAATCCGACAATATTTATATCCCATTAAGTTCAATTTCCAGCAAGGTGATTAATCAGTTGAAGCGATTTGCCGCCTTCAAGAATCCTGATTTTTACAGTAAGCAGGCAATGCGTATTTCAACATATAACATTCCACGCATTATCTGTCGCGCTGATTTCAATGATGAGTTTCTTGTTATGCCTCGGGGGTGCGAAGAGGCTATAATAGCCATGTTGTCTTCTCTAAGTATTGATTATGAAATAATTGATAAAACCAACCATGGCAAATCTATTGCGATAGCCTTTAAGGGTAAAGAACGTGATGAGCAGTTAGAAGCCATTAATTCACTTATGCCCCATACAAATGGAGTATTGTCGGCAACAACCGCTTTTGGAAAGACTGTTACAGCGGCAGCATTGATTGCCCAAAGAAAGATAAATACACTTATCTTGGTACATTCTAAAGCATTGCTTATGCAATGGCACGAACGCCTTTCTGAATTTCTTGATATTGATTTCATAGAGGATAACGTACCTAAGAAACGTGGTAGAAAGAAAGTCTTTTCTCCAGTCGGAAGTCTTGATTCAACTTCAAATACATTGCATGGAGTTGTTGATGTGGCTCTTATGCAATCTTGCTTTGAAGATGGTGAAGTCAAGTCTTTTGTACAAGATTACGGAATGGTTATTGTTGATGAATGTCATCATGTATCTTCAATAACTTTTGAAAATGTTCTAAAACACGTTACGGCTCATTATGTTTATGGGCTTACTGCCACTCCAATTCGCAAAGACGGACTACAGCCAATTATTTTTATGCAATGTGGCCCGATTCGATTTTCAGTTGATGCTAAGGCACAGATACAAAAACAATCGTTTCAACGTTATCTTGTGCCGAGGTTTACTTCGTATCGACCCGTTACAGACGACAAACATACATTTACGGCACTCTCACAATCACTTGCGGAATCTGAGATGCGAAATAATCTCATCATAGAAGATGTTCTTAACGCAGTAGCCTCAGGTCGTACACCAATTATACTGACAAGTAGAACTTCTCATGTCGAGTTGATTACGAAAATGCTTGAACCACAAGTAGCTAATGTTATAAAACTTACAGGAGAGGGTACGAGCAAACATAAACGTGAAATTATACAAAAACTACAGGATATTCCACGGGACGCTCCTCTTGTAATAGTCGCTACAGGAAAATATGTAGGAGAGGGCTTTGATTATCCAAGGCTTGATACACTATTTCTTGCTCTTCCTATTTCGTGGAAAGGATTGGTTGCCCAATATGCAGGTCGATTGCATAGAGAGAATGAAGGTAAAACAGATGTTCGCATTTATGATTATATTGACATACACGAACCTGTGTGCGAAAGTATGTATCGTAAACGGCTAAAGGGATATTCAGCCATTGGTTATCGTGTTCTTACGAAAGAAGTATCGACTTTATTTGATGCGACTGAGGACTTGCATTTATCATCGTGTGAAGGGCAAATCTTCAATGGGAATACGTTCCGTTATCCCATTGTTCAAGAATTGAAAAGCTCAAATCAATCTGTTGTAATATCATCTCCAAGACTTTACCGTGTAGAGCGGAACGCGCTTATAAAAAACTTGCTTGAACTTCAGGCAAATGGTATTGATGTTGCTATTTTTACAACAACCGAGAACGAACAAACCGAGTATCTAAAGAATCAAGGGTTATTCATAAGGATTGTTCCAAAACTATCGTTATGCGCCTGTATCATTGATAAAACGGCCATCTGGTATGGTAGTGTTAATGTTCTTGGATATTCAACAGAAGAAGACAGTATCATTAAAATTTCAGATACCAAACTAGCAAACGAACTATTGAATGTCATATATGATAAGGGGTTGGCCTAATCTTATTATGCGAAACATGCATAAATTTAATTTTGCTAATGGGTCTGCACATTGTACTTTGCCAAAATATTTTCGTCTATTTCAATCTTATGCCGTCCTGTGGTTGTACGCAGATTCTTTCTAACAGTATCAAATGTGGAATTGGCAAACCACTCTGCAAATGTCGCCATTACAAATGATGTAGTCATATCTCTACCTATATTATATTGAAAAGCGATATTCCAAGCAAAGTTCTTCAACGAGATTTGAGTGAGGGACGTGCGCTTCTTGATATGAATTTCGGTTGCAGAAAGCACTTGACGGTTAATTGCAAAATAGCGGACAGATTCGCATATTTGGTAAATCTCTATTTCCTCCAAATCAAACCGTTTAAATGTATCTCGTGTGTATCTCAGGATAGCATTCAATTTTTCATCTTCTTCTCTTTCTTTTTGCCATTGGTATTGTTGTTGCTCACGTTGGTATTCATAATGAAATAGCTCCAGTCGCTTTTTCTGGACTTCTTCATTGTTTGAGGTAGGTGAATACGCTAAAGGCTGTGTCTTTTTACTCACACACTTTTTGACAGATATTAGCAATGATGGAGGAATTGCATCAACAAGATACCTTGCTAAGATAATGCAAAGATGGTGTAGTAGTTTTTGTATGACATATCCGATGACCATAACTAATGGAATCAAACTCATTCGTATTCCAAGCATATTGCATACTTGAAACGCTATCATTGAAGCTAATAGCACCATAGTAACCTCGATTATCAGAGAGTGAAGTATATCTTGTTTTTGCTTCATACCTATTATTGTTTATTTTCCCTATGCAAAGGTACAATAGATTTTCATAAAAAACGATAGACAAATCGTAGGTGTATTTTTGCAATCACATAGTAATCAGTGATTTTTGAAAGCAAAACCATAACAAGAGAAAATATCCAAGACTATTTGAAAACAAGAGAAAACAGAAATCACACAAAATAGCATAGTTAAACTAAGTTAAAGTTATCCTGTGGCGGTTTTTCTGCTTTTTCTAAGGCTTAAATATGTAGTAACTGGAGCAAAGTAATCATATCTGTACCAAGCAATATATAATGTATTGATATTCAGTAATGATTATCTTTAGAGGAAGTGAAGAAAGGCAGCGAGAAGCCGAACGGCAACCTGCCTTTAATGTGCCGTATCACGGTGGACGGCGAGATTAAACAGTTCAGTTGCAAGATGGACGTTCCCCCACGGTTGTGGGACGTGAAGAACAGCCGTGCTTCGGGCAAGAGCGTCGAAGCACAGAAAATCAACCTTGCGGTAGATAAAATCCGTGTGGAGGTAAACCGCCGCTATCAAGAGTTAATGCAGACGGACGGTTATGTTACCGCCGCCAAACTCAAAGACGCCTATCTCGGTATCGGCGTCAAGCAGGAAACTTTGCTGAAACTGTTCGAGCAGCACAACGCCGAGTTTGAGAAGAAAGTCGGGCACAGCAGGGCGCAGGGTACATTTACCCGTTATCGGACGGTCTGCAACCATATTCGGGAGTTTTTGCCCCATACCTACAGGCGTGAGGATATTCCGTTAAAGGAACTCAACCTCACGTTCATCAACGATTTCGAGTATTTTCTGCGCACGGAGAAGAAATGCCGCACCAATACCGTGTGGGGCTACATGATTGTGTTGAAACACATCGTTTCCATTGCAAGGAACGACGGGCGTTTGCCGTTCAATCCCTTTGCCGGATATATCAACTCTCCCGAAAGCGTGGATAGGGGCTACCTCACCCAAACGGAGATACAGACGCTCATGGACGCACCGATGAAGAACGCCACCCACGAGCTTGTACGGGACTTGTTCGTCTTTTCTGTTTTCACGGGTTTGGCGTATTCGGACGTGAAGAACCTCACCGTCGACCGCCTGCAAACATTCTTCGACGGCAACCTGTGGATAATCACCCGAAGAAAGAAGACCAACACCGAATCAAACATCCGCCTTTTGGACGTTCCCAAGCGTATCATCGAAAAGTACAAGGGGCTGGCAAGGGACGGTCATGTTTTCCCCGTTCCGAGTAACGGAAGCTGCAACAAGATACTCAAAGATATAGGCAGACAATGCGGCTTCAAGGTACGTTTGACCTACCATGTGGCACGCCACACGAACGCCACGACCGTACTTCTGTCGCACGGCGTACCCATCGAAACGGTGAGCCGCCTTTTGGGACACACGAACATAAAAACCACCCAAATTTACGCCAAAATCACCGCCCAAAAGATAAGTCAGGACATGGAAACCTTGTCGCACAAGTTGGAGGACATGGAGAAGAACATCTGCCGCGCCATTTAATAACCTGAAAAACGAATATCGATGAAAGAAGAAAGAAACGTCATCACGATGGACGAACAGGGCAAAGTCTCCCTACCGAGCGACATAGGCATGACCGCCATGACCGAGTGGGAAATCTGCGGACTGTTCGGGGTGTCCGCCCCGACCGTCCGGGCAGGGTTAAAGGCACTCTGCAAGAGCGGCGTGTTAAAGGAGCATGACATCAAGCGCACCATCCGCCTGTCGGACAAATGCAGCGCGGAGGTTTACGACCTCGAAACGATAGCCGCCCTCGCTTTCCGCATCCACTCGTTCGGGGCTGCGGAACTCCGCAAGGCACTGTTGGAAAGAATTGTGTACGGGCGAAAAGAGAAAACACAGGTGTTCGTTTCGATACTTACGGACTGCAAGACCGACAGCCGTTGGCAGGCATAGCAGGGGTGGCTACGGGTGTGCATACGGCAGGCATAAACAGCAATAGCCGCATCCGGCAAAGTATGCCAAGCAGGTAAGCAGGTCGAGCGGTTGCAACCGCTGACACACCGCAGGGGTATTTGCGAAGGAAATACCGTAGCTTATTAGGGAATTTGTCCGAGCCGCAATACTCCGTATCGCTGAAAATTCCCCAATAAGGCAAGGGGCAAGCCCCTCTGCACACCCCGTCGGGAACGGCTTCTTGCCGCCCCGAAGATACGAAGAATCATTGTTTCACAAGCTAAAAAAGAAAGGAAACCATATATGGGATTTGTAGTATTGCACATGGAAAAGGCGCACGGCTCCGACAGCGGGACGACCGCCCATATTGAGCGTTTCATCATTCCGAAGAACGCCGACCCCGCACGCACCCACCTCAACCGGAAACTCATCGAATACCCCGAAGGAGTGAAAGACCGTTCGGCGGCTATCCAACGGAGGTTGGAAGAAGCGGGGCTGACACGCAAAATCGGCAGCAACCAAGTACGGGCAATCCGCATCAACGTGTCGGCAACGCCCGAAGACATGGAGCGCATCGAACGGGATGGACGTTTGGACGAGTGGTGCGCCGACAACCTGAAATTCTTCGCCGACACGTTCGGCAAGGAAAACATCGTGGCGGCGCACCTGCACAGGGACGAGAAAACGCCGCACATGCACGTCACGCTCGTCCCGATAGTCAAGGGGGAGCGCAAGCGCAGGAAACGGGAGGAGCAGGCGAAGAAGCGGTACCGCAAGAAGCCTGCCGACACCGTGAGGCTGTGTGCCGACGACCTCATGACACGGTTGAAACTGAAGTCCTACCAAGACAGCTATGCCGCAGCGATGGCGAAATACGGGTTGCAGCGTGGCATAGACGGTTCGGAGGCAAGGCATGTTTCCACGCAACAATATTACCGCGACCTGAAGAAACTTTCCGACGGATTGAAAACGGAGGTGGCGGACTTGCAGCAGCGGAAAGAGACGGCACGGGAGGAACTTGTACGGGCGAAAAAGGAGATACAGACCGAGAAGCTGAAAGGAGCTGCGACCGCCGCAGCCGCCAACATTGCCGAGAGTGTCGGCTCTCTTTTCGGCAGCAACAAGGTAAAGACGTTGGAGAGGGAGAACGCCGACCTGCACAGGGAGGTAGCCGCACATGAGGAAACCATCGAAGCCCTGCAAGACAAGATACAGACCATGCAGGCAGACCACATCCGACAAATGCTGGATATGCAACAGAAGCATATCAACGAATCGGCACAGGCAGAAACGAATCTCAAACGTGAGATTTCACGACTTACGGTGCTGTTGAACAAGACCTTGAAATGGTTTCCGCAAATCAAGGACATGATTGACATTGAAAGATTGTGCCTTGCCGTAGGTTTCAATAAGGAGCAGACCGCGACTTTATTGACAGGTAACCCCATTGAATACAGCGGCGAGTTGTATTCTGTGGAGCATAAACGGAAATTCATGGCAAAGGATGTTAAAGCCAAAATCTTCTCTGACGGCGGCAAGTTCATTCTTACGATTGACTTGCGACCCATCGGAGAGTGGTTCCGGGAACAGTTCGACAGGTTAAGGCAGGGCATACTCCGACCCGTACAGCCGCAGACGAAAGACAAAGGCATGAAACTGTAGCCGCAGAATCGCACCAGAAGTGATAAAACTTCATTTTTTCCGTTCGGCTCAATCACTTTACACATAGCAACATAGCGGTTTTAGCGAGAATTGTAGTAACTTTGGGGCATAAAAATATCAGGCATATGAAATACTATCAAATTTCTTATACATTAGATGAAAAGACAAGGGGTAGATACGAAATGCCTCATACAATTAGTATTGAGTCTCAAAGTTTTCTAAGATACATTGCAGATAAGAATAAAACTATTTCAATGTATTTTGAAAATAGAGAGAATTTGTATGAAGATATGCCAGATAACCTTTTTGGTAAACTATTGACACGAAAAAGCGTTATAGATTTCATGGATTTTACGCCTTCTTGTTTGAGTTTGATTGCGGTCGTTAGTAATAAACTAAAAAGAATTTTTGAGCAACTGAATGTTTCAAAAAACGAATATGTATTCAAAAGAATATCCATAAAAGGGTATACAGAAAACCACTATCTTTTATTCATCCCTATAATACCGGATACTGAATTTATTTATCCCCAATGTATATTTGTAGATATGTTTGACGATAAAATTATTAAACAGTTTAACAATCGTGTAGACTATTACAACAATCCGAATGATTATTGTTTGAAAAAAGTCGTATTGGAAAATCGGTATAAAGATTATGATTTATTGTATCCGCAAGGAGGAGGCTTCTTTTTCTCGGAACGAATAGTTAATGCCATGAAACAAGAAAATGTTATTGGATACGATGTCATTAAAGGTGGGTGTTTTTTTGAAGAAATCGACTTTGCCTAAAACTGCGAAATGCAAACCCCGAGCTTTTAGACAAAATACAAGAGGCATACGAATAGCAACGGAAATTATGAAACTGACCGATAAACGATTTTGGAAATTTGAGGCAATGGCTATCGTATGTGGCGTGTTAACTCTTTTGTTTGTCTTTTGTTCTTGTAGCAATCGACATGACCTGACGGATAATTACTCGGTGTTTACTTATGGCGAGGGATTATATAACGAGAGTGAAACGGATTATCCAATATTTGTTTCAAAACTTGGCTACAAAGGAGAGCCTCCGTTTATTCCTAATGTAAAACAGGTGTGGTGGAACTCTTTCCACATCATTATAGAGCAGACAAACGGCTCATGGTGGATAATCACCTCCATAGACAAGACACTAACGGAAGGAGATATGTTTCATGGACCGTTGTCTATTCATCAAAAAGACAGTATTATGCTTATGGAAAAAGTGAATACGAATAAAATGAAACATAAGGATTATGAATAAGTGGCAGAAAATATATGTAATTTTTTCACAAGTTCTTGTATCCCTTTCGCAACAATTTCATCGAAAATACAACGACCGATGCTTGGAGTTGGAGCACTTCGGAAGGTGTATGATATATCGCACTGACAAGAAATTTATATTTGTAACAGTATATTATATCAATTCGAGCTATCCGATTAAATTCTTGCCTCTTAACTGTAGTAATGAAGATTTTGAGAATGCATTGACAGATATTCTTCAAGCAAGTCTGCATGGTAAATATGTAGAAGTGAATAATTCTGAACTTATCAAGGCGATGAAGCAACGCTCATGGCGACAACTTTACAGGTGTTCTACGAGCGTTCTTGTAACCCATAACAACAGTAAATTAACTATACTTCCCACACAAACAGTGGCTGATAAAATTCATGAATGGGATTATAACCAAGAATTGTCTTTTGACCTTAACGTAGCATCTTGGAAAGATATTATTATCTCAATCCGAAAACTCATTGAATCCGATGAAACTGACCAATAAACGATTTTGGAATTTTGAGGCAATGATGCTGATTTGTGGTATTACATGTTCTTATCTGTATTTATAAAAATGGAATGCAAAAATCTGATAACGGATATTGTCTTTTCCAAGAATTATTATACCTTTGCATCAGAAAGAGTTATTTGACAGCACAGCACCGCAAATCGCTGAAATTCGCACGGTCTCCAAATCGTTACCTCTGTTTCTCAAATAATTCGCTAAAAGTTTATTCTTCAATCGGTTGCATCAAACCGATGAAAATCTAAAATAGATTCAGACAGCTGTTTCAAAGCACCGGTGTTTTAAAATCGAAACATATATGTTTTGCATGCAAAACACCGGTGTTTTGAAAAGGGAATCCTTTACTGCAATAAACTTCATGCCTCCATGAACGGTTATATATACAATAACAACATAAAATTTAAAAGCTATGGGATTTTTATGGTACATTATCATAGGTATAGCAGCCGGCTTTCTGGCCGGTAAAATCATGCGGGGCGGTGGCTTCGGAGTAATAATCAATCTGATTTTGGGAATAGTCGGCGGTGTATTGGGCGGCTGGGTATTCGGATTACTCGGAATTGCAGCTTCCGGTATTATCGGCAGTCTGATTACGGCAACAGTCGGAGCCATTCTGATGTTATGGATCGCTTCGTTGTTTAATAAACGAAATGCAGATCAGTAACAACAGAAAATATAGGGTAATGCAAATCCGCTCAATTGGCAAGATCTGCGTTACCCTGTTTTCTTTAGCTATTTACGACTGTAAGGAGGGTTCTGTTCTTTTACCGTATATACAAGAAAATAACATCCGTCCGGGACTGTTTTAAAGCGGAAACTATCCAAGTTTACAACCGTTCTGCCACCAGCGACCTGTATATTTTTAAAAACTTTCCTGTCGATCCTTTTTCCTTTATCGTTTTTCAGTTCGATAATAAGATCAACAGTTTTGGTCTGTCCTAAGTTGAACAGCACCGGAAAAATGCGATCGGCCGGACCATATACGACATCTACATTGCCACTACCTGCCCAAATCGGCTGGAAAACAGATTTATTGGCATAATAGGCAAGTTTGGGTACACCAAACGGATCGGTCAACGGCTTCTGATATGTGAACATATTCGACCCCGATTCAAGGCTGCACCAGGAAAAGCCGTCATAGCCAATCAAAATCTGTTTCTTCATAGACTCCCAAGCTGCAAATGCTTGAAATGCCTGGCTGATTCTCCACTCCGAAGCATCAAGAAGACGGCCGATACTACCTTTCTCATACTCCCATTCATAAGATTGGACCTCAAACCACGGCTCTTTCTCCGCCAATATCCAGTTCGGTTGTGCGGCAGATTCCTCATGTTCGAAGTTGAAATAAGCCTTGTCGTTTGCTGCCAGACAGGAAGCGGCCCATTTATTGGGAGCTTTTCTGAGGGCCGTCCATTTGGCTCCGTAGCCTGTATAGGCATCCTGACTTCCGCGAGTCATCAATTTTTCCATTAAAACAGGATTAGAAACGATCGGATTACCCTCCTTGTCGAGCGAACCGTCGTAATTGCCATAGTGCATATGCTGCCAGAAAGAGGTCGGTGAGATCAGGCGGCTGGTATCTACGGCACTCAAAGTTCTGTAAACCTTTGTCACAAAATCATGTGAATCAGATATGTCGTGCAACTTAAAACGGTTCGGATGATTGCTTGCCTCCCACATAACGATAGACGGATGGTTGTAGACCTGGCGCATAAACTTCGGATAACCTTCAAAATCAACATTCCAAGCTTCCCCTTCCCTAATCCAGGCGGCAGTCTGCCAAAGAAGATAGACTCCTAACTGGTCCGCATATTCGGCATAACGAGGATCATTGATACCGTCTGTCGTGTCTTTTTCGGCATGGACATGCAGACGCAATAGGTTCCCATTCATTTCCTTGATCATCATCAGGTCTTTTGCAATCGTTTCATCGGACACGCACTTATAGTTTTTCGATATAGTCTCGATCGGATATCTCGAACCCAGTATCTGAGCACCTTTCAGTATTTCAGGCCTGTTATTGACATACAGGTTCCCGTCTTTCTGGGAGATGGTGCGGATACCGGTCGTCAGCATATAGTCGTCTATCTCGCGACCTCCCTTATCACGCAAGATCACTTCCACTCGATACAGGTTCGGATTCTCAGGATACCATAAAGCAGGATTTTCGACTGGTATTTCCAATACGATCTCATTATCGACAGACGGGCGGATTTCGATATCCCGCTTCACGGTAGCAACCTTTTCCCCTTCCACCGGGAACCAGGGATAGTAGTTGACTTCTACACTCCCCTCGAAAGCATAGACGCCGGAATATTGCAAAAGCACCCTGTTTACCTGCCGAGCAACTCTGTCAAGTGATGCGGTATGTGCAAAGACATCTTTAATCATGCAACGGTTCGTCAGGACCAATGTCGCACGTCCCAGGAACCAACCTATATACGGATCGGATGGAGAGTGTAACATCCGGTGATCCGCCTTATAAGGTTTTACTCGGACAGCAATGATATTCTCCTGATTTCGCTGCAGATACTCCGTCACATCCAAATCATACGGATGCCGGTTGTTAACCACGGCAACAGGCTGTCCGTTTATCCAAACCTCACCGCCAGGATCTATTGTTTCCAACTTAAGCACGGCACGCTCGAAGTCGGCAAGGCAAATCTTTTTCCGCAGATAATAGCTCTCCTCCTTTTCCTGCAAACCACCATGAGATGATGGCAGTGTGACCTGTTCCCAAGCACTATCGTCATAGTCAAGAAATTGCCACCCCTGCATCGGTAATACATCGTTAAAATCCTCGCTAACAAGTAAAGAAGAAGAATAAGGAGTATGCTTATTTGTCCGTTCCTCAACAAAATTAAAGAGAGAAATATCGTCTATCTCCGTTTTACCTTTCGAATGGATCACTACCTTGTCAATCTCACGAATATCTGTCTCTTCCATCAGACAAGAGAGCGACTCGCCGTTTACCGTTACGAAAAAACGGTTGTTGGCAAAGTCTCCGTATATTTCCAGATGCAAGGGAACTGTAGAATCATAATACCCGCTTTCCCTGTTCATACCCGACGACAATGAGAATATCCGATCTGTCAGACGGGTGGAGAGAAGAGGCTTCTCCCCTTTATGAAAAACAATCGTGCATTCCTCTCCCACATCCTTTACATCCAAATGCAACCGGAAACGCCACTGGAGAGGGGCCAGAGTCTTTACGACTTCACAATCTTTCAAAATCAAGCATCCCTCTTTCACGGTTGCCCCATCGGCTGCCGACCATTCGGCAAAGGCTTTTTGAGCCTCTTCGGCTTTTCCGGCACGATAACCGTATGCACACCAGTCAACGAGTCGGAGTGTTTGCCGGATATTCGTCAACGGCTGAGGCTTTATCCGTCCGACTGTCTGTCGTACATCACCATCTCCGACAAGAGGTTTATCCAGGCCGGGATTACCATAAAACCCGGAAGCAAAAGCGGCATACTTGTTCAGAAAGTCGATCCGCCGGTCAAGAGACATCCATTCGGTCTCTCCTCTAAAATCAGTTTCTCCATCCGCTTTTGAGTCGGATGTGATATAACGCATCTCAAAAGTAGTATGTACCTGTGCCTCTGCATAAGAGGAAAACAAAGTACTCAAAAGCATCAACAAAGCTATTTTCTTCATAATGTATTCTGTTTTCCAGGTTTTAACTCCTATAGGGAAGAACCCTATTTCAGCATCACCAACACCCCGACCGGACCGTGTGCACCCAATACAAGAGCCTGTTCGATATCGGCGGTTTTAGACGGGCCTGAGATGAAAGCACCGAAATCGTATGTCATGTTTTCCGTTCGCTTATAGGCTTCATGCATATTGTTCACGATCGAATTGCGGTCTATCAGCAAAACCAGGCTGTTGGAGATAAAATACAATGCCTTATGCTTTACCTGGCGGGTAATCCAGACAGCCCCGTTCTCGGCTACTCCGAAATGCCCTTCCACGATGGCAAGATCAGTATTGTCCAACTCGCGGGGATCATCGAGGTCGTCCGGATTGAAGGTAGCACAGGTGATACCGGGCAGATTGGAAGCAATCCGGGTTGCATCAGGAAAATGGTGGCGGATAATATCGTTGATATCGTCGCCGGGCTGCATCAGGACAGCTTGTCCCCCGGCAGCTTTCAAAGAGTCTGTAAACTGGGTGATTTTATCTTCGTAAGTAATGGCATCCAGCGTCAGTTCCGGCCTGTCGTAACGCTTGCCGATGTGGTGGCGGATAGCGGATAATATATCGTTTTTACTACTCATTGTCGTATTATTTTATCTTGTTACTTTTCCACATTTCATTGAACGACTGCTTGGCAAAAGCTGGCAGTTCACGGCCCTTCCCCCATGCATTCAAAGCGTTGTAGATCATAAAACGAGGCATGTTATTGACTACCGGGGCAAACATCAAAGCCGTATTGAACAGTTTCGGACGTTCCATCAGGAACTTCATGCCGCCGGACATAATCTTTTTCTCCGTACTCGCTTTCCCCATCTTATCCAAGTCCTGACGCCAGCGATAGATCTGTTCGCCGAGGTCTATCTTGACCGGGCAAACATTCGAGCAAGAGAGGCACAACGAACAGGCAGAAACATTGTCCGAATATTTCACCGGATCTTTCAGCATCCCTAGATTGATCCCAATCGGGCCGGGTATAAAATATGTATAGGAATAACCACCGCTACGGCGATAGACCGGACAAGTATTCATACACTCGCCACAACGGATGCAGTTCAGCGTACGGATATGATCGGGACATGCCAGGATATCACTCCGCCCGTTATCGACTATGATGATATGAAACTCACCTCCTTCTTTCGGTTTACAATAGTGAGAAGTGTAGGAAGTGATCGGCTGCCCCGTGCCGGAGCGTGCCAGCAGGCGGGTGAAGACACCTAACGAGTCCCGATCCGGCACGATCTTCTCCATTCCGAACGTCGCAATGTGAACATTCGGGAAAGAAGTTCCCATATCTGCATTCCCCTCGTTGGTGCAGACCACTATCTCTCCGGTCGAAGCAACTGCAAAGTTAGCTCCCGTCATGGCAACATCGGCTGTCAGGAATTTCTCACGCATATTTTTGCGGACGGCATGCGTCAGATAGGTCGGGTCGGAATTGCCTTTTTCCGTACCTAACACGCGCTCCATCATCTCGCCCACCTCCTGCCGCTTGATATGGATAGCGGGCATCACGATATGGCTGGGATGAAGTTTCATCCATTGAAGGATACGTTCACCGAGGTCGCTCTCGATTATATCGTAACCTTTTCCGAACAGGTAATCGTTCATGCCACACTCTTCTGTCAACATGGATTTGCTCTTTATCAGCGTATGCGCCTTGTGCTGTTGCAGGATTTCCTCGACGATCGCATTATGTTCCGCCGCGTCTTTCGCCCAATGGACAATCGCTCCGTTAGCCGTGGCGTTCTTCTCGAACTCTTCCAAAAGGACATCCAAATGACTGTTCGAATAAAGTTTGATCTCACAAGCCAGTTCACGCAAGCGTTCCCATTCGGGAAGCGAATGGCTCATTTTATCCCGTTTGGCACGCACCATCCAGAGGGTTTCGTCGTGCCAGGCTTCCTGCTTGCGGTTCCCGATGAAGCGGGCAGCCGCTTTTGAATGTTTCGTGCTCATAATCCGGAGGCTAATATTTCAACAATATGAATCGTTTTGATCGGAAGGTTGTCACGCTTGATCACGCCTTCCATATGCATCAGGCAGGAACTGTCGGCACCGGTGATGTACTCGGCTCCCGTGCTCATGTGGTCCTTCACCTTATCTTGTCCCATACAAACGGATACTTCAGGTTCTTCAATCGCAAACATGCCACCGAACCCACAGCACTCGTCGATACGTTTCGGTTCGAATATCTCAATGCCTTTCACCAAAGAAAGGAGATCGCGCAACTTAGAAAAATACGGGATATTCCGTTCACTCGGAGAAGAAAGATACAACTCGCGCACACCGTGACAGCTATTGTGAATGCTTACCTTGTGGGGAAATTCAGCTTTCAGTTCCTTGACCTTCACAATATCGTACAGGAACTCGCAGATATCATAAATCTTCTTGCTGTTCATACACACATGACCTGCCTTTTCCAGAATACCGGGATGATTCTCTTTCACGAAAGCGACACAACTGGCAGAAGGGCCAACCACATAATCGTACGAACGGAACAGTTCTTCCATACGCAGCGCCAACCCTGCCGATTCATGTTCGAATCCGGCATTTGCCATTGGCTGGCCACAACAAGTCTGGTCTAACGGATAATCCACATCCAACCCGATACTTTTCAATAATTTATAGGAAGCAACACCAACTTCCGGATATACCGCATTGATATAGCAGGGAATAAATAATCCTATCTTCATATTGGTTTATTTTAATTACCACAAATGTAATAATTATTTCTGTTACTTTGAACTTGATCCAAAAGTAACAAATCACTTATACTCCTGCCAGCTTCGGATTTGTATATCGTCCATGCCCAGCGTGCAAAATGCTTCGATAAAGGCGCTTGCCAGACGGGCATTTGTGATGAGCGGAATGTTCAGGTCGATGGCGGCACGACGGATCTTATAGCCATTATTCAACTCACCGGCTGAAAGGTCGCGCGGAATATTCACTACCATGTCGATCTTCCTTTCGTGGAGCATGGTGAGTGCTTGAGGTTCCATGTCCTCCTCGCTCGGCCAGTAAACTCGCGTACTGGAGATGCCGTTTTCTTCGAGAAAGCGGTGTGTCCCGCCTGTTGCGAAGAGGTTGTAGCCTTTCGATGCCAGCATCTTGGCGGCATCCAACATGGCCACTTTCTGTTTCGGTGTACCCGTCGAGAGCAGAATATTCTTTTCCGGGATACGGAGACCGACGGAAAGCATACTTTTCAAAACAGCCTCGGAAACATCGTCACCGATACACCCGACCTCGCCCGTCGAAGCCATATCGACACCCAAAACGGGATCGGCCTTCTGCAAGCGGTTGAAGGAGAACTGGGAAGCTTTGATACCTACATAATCCAGATCGAATTCGTTCTTATTAGGTTTCTCGACAGGTAAACCTAACATGATACAAGTGGCCAGTTCAATAAAGTTAATCCTCAATACTTTGCTGACGAAAGGAAAGGAACGGCTCGCGCGAAGGTTACATTCGATCACCTTAATCTCGTTGCCTTTTGCCAGATATTGAATATTGAACGGACCGGATATATTCAATTCTTTCGCGATCTGCTTACTGATACGCTTGATCCGGCGGACTGTTTCGACATATAGCTTTTGCGCGGGGAACTGAATGGTCGCGTCGCCGGAATGCACGCCGGCAAACTCGATATGTTCGGAGATGGCATACATGACAATCTCGCCTTTATCGGCCACCGCATCCATTTCCACCTCCTTGGCATGCTCGATGAACTGGCTGACAACGACCGGATGTTTCTGCGACACGTTGGCTGCCAGCTGCAAGAAGCGTTCGAGTTCTTCCTGGTTGGAGCAGACATTCATGGCGGCGCCACTCAGCACATAGCTCGGACGGACCAGAACCGGGAAGCCCACTTCTACCACAAACTCGTTGATATCTTCCATCGACGAAAGCTCTTTCCAACGCGGTTGGTCCACACCGATACGATCCAGCATGGCGGAAAACTTCTCGCGGTCTTCGGCATTGTCGATGCTCTTGGCAGACGTTCCTAAGATATTGACATGCTGTTCGTCAAGGCGCATCGCCAGGTTATTGGGTATCTGGCCGCCTGTCGAGACAATCACGCCGTGCGGATTTTCCAGTTCGAGGATATCCATCACACGCTCGAAGGTCAGCTCGTCGAAGTAAAGGCGGTCACACATATCATAGTCGGTCGAAACCGTTTCGGGATTGTAGTTGATCATCACCGAACGCCACCCCTCCTTACGGATAGTTTCCAACGCCTGCACGCCACACCAGTCGAACTCGACCGAGCTGCCGATCCGGTAAGCTCCGGAACCCAGCACGACGATGGAACGGTGGTCACCCTGATACTGCACGTCGTTTTCCGTACCGCTATAGGTCAGATACAGATAGTTCGTCTGCGCCGGGTATTCGGCTGCCAGCGTATCGATCTGTTTCACTACCGGAACGATGCCGTGTTCCTTACGGAACTGGCGGACCTGCATCATACCTTTTTCTATATTTCCCTCAAGGTCGAAGGCGCGGGCTATCTGAAAATCGGAGAAACCTTGCCGTTTCGCTTTGCGAAGCAATGAACAATTGACAATGGACGATTGACAATTATCAGGATTGCGATATTCTTTTTTAATTGCCAATTGTCCATTGTCAATTGTCAATTTATGCAACTCCTTGGAGGTACACATGATTCCGTAGAGTTTTTGCAGGAACCACCGGTCTATCTTGGTCAGTTCGTGTATCTGATCGACGGTATATCCGGCACGGAACGCTTTGGAGATAACGAAGATACGGGTGTCGGTCGGTTCATGGAGTGCCTTGTCGATGTCGGTTATCACCAGCTCCTTGTTTTCCACGAAACCATGCATGCCCTGTCCGATCATACGCAACCCTTTTTGGATCGCCTCTTCGAAGGTGCGCCCGATCGCCATCACCTCGCCCACAGATTTCATGCTCGACCCCAACTCACGAGCCACACCATGAAACTTACCCAAATCCCAGCGCGGGATCTTGCAGACCACATAGTCGAGAGCCGGCTCGAAGAAAGCACTTGTCGTCTTCGTCACCGAGTTTTTCAAATCAAAAAGGCCGTAACCCAGTCCCAACTTGGCTGCGACGAAAGCCAACGGATAACCGGTTGCTTTAGAGGCCAGCGCAGACGAACGGGAGAGACGGGCGTTCACTTCGATCACGCGGTAGTCTTCGCTCTCCGGATCGAAAGCATATTGCACATTACATTCGCCCACGATACCGATATGACGGATGATCCGGATAGCCAGTTCACGAAGTTTATGATACTCGCTGTTGGTCAGTGTCTGTGACGGAGCGATCACGATGCTTTCGCCGGTATGGATACCCAACGGGTCGAAGTTCTCCATGTTGCAGACCGTGATACAGTTGTCGAAACGGTCGCGCACCACCTCATATTCCACTTCTTTCCATCCCTTCAAACTCTTTTCCACCAACACTTGAGAAGAGAAAGAGAAGGCTTTTTCAACCAGTACATCCAGTTCCTCCTCATTGTCGCAGAAGCCGGAGCCGAGGCCGCCCAAAGCATAAGCGGCACGGACAATCACCGGATAGCCTAACTCGGCAGCAGCCCGGCGGGCATCTTCGGCATTTTCCACCGCTTCGCTCTTGATCGTCTTCACACCGATCTCGTCGAGTTTGCGGACGAAGAGTTCGCGATCCTCCGTATCCATGATTGCCTGTACCGGAGTACCGAGTACACGGACGTTATATTTTTCCAGCACACCACTCTGGTAAAGCGCCACACCACAGTTCAACGCCGTCTGGCCTCCAAAAGCGAGCAGGATGCCATCCGGACGTTCTTTGGCAATCACCTTTTCGACAAAGAAGGGAGTGACGGGCAGGAAATAAACGGTATCTGCCACTCCTTCCGAAGTCTGTACCGTAGCGATGTTCGGATTGATAAGCACTGTCTGGATTCCCTCCTCCTTGATGGCTTTCAAAGCCTGGCTACCTGAATAGTCGAATTCTCCCGCTTCACCGATCTTTAGGGCGCCGGAACCGAGTATCAGGACTTTCTTTATATCTTCTTTCATTTTCAGACTCTTTTATTCGTTAACATTTTTAGATCTGTCGTCCCAATTCCTAAAGCAAATCGATAAACTTATCGAAGATAAACTCCGTATCGGTCGGTCCGCTACATGCTTCGGGATGGAACTGGGAAGAGAAGAAAGGCTTCGTCTTATGCCGGATTCCTTCGTTTGTCCCGTCGTTCATATTGACAAAGAGCGGTTCCCAGTCAGCCCCCAATGTGCCATTATCCACTGCGTAGCCGTGATTCTGGGAGGTGATAAAACACTTCTCCGTCCCCACCATACGCACCGGCTGGTTATGGCTGCGGTGGCCATACTTCAGTTTATAGATCGAAGCACCGCCTGCTTTGGCAAGCAACTGGTTTCCCATGCAAATGCCACAGATCGGTTTGTCCCCATCCAATGCCTTGCGGATATTCCGGACAGCAACATCGCAAGTATTGGGATCGCCAGGGCCGTTCGAAAGGAAAAGCCCGTCGTATTCCAGGTGATTGAAATCATAGTTCCAAGGGACACGTATCACAGCAACATTCCGCTTCAAAAGGTTACGGATGATATTGGACTTCACGCCGCAATCGAGAAGCACAACACGCTTCAAGAGTTGAGAGTTGAAAGTTGAAAATTGAAAGTTGTCGAAGCCTACAAGGTAATGGGTGGTAATCCCGTCAGGTAAGTAGGCGACAATGTCTTTGCAAGAAACACGATCCACATAATTGATGCTACCGTAATCCGGTATTTCCCCTCCACTTTCACCTTTCACCTTTCCTCTTTCACCTTCTTTATCGACGGTGCCGATAATGATGCGCCCCATCATTACCCCATGCTCCCGTATCTTCTTCGTCAGCGCGCGGGTATCGATGCCGGTGATTCCGGGAATCTTCTCACGTTTCAACCAGTCACCAAGGCTTTCCACAGCATTCCAGTGGCTATACTCTTCGCTATAGTCACTCACGATAATCGCCTCCGCATGAATTTTCTCACTCTCCATGAAGGTAGGCAAGCCGTTCTCTTCGATAGAGAAAGGAGGCACCCCGTAATTTCCGACCAGCGGATAAGTCAGAACCATCAACTGTCCGGCATACGAAGGGTCGGTAAGACTTTCGGGATAACCGGTCATAGCAGTGTTGAACACCACTTCGCCGGCCACTGCCTTGTCAAAACCAAAAGAGAAGCCGTGAAACATGCTTCCATCATCTAAGACCAATGTTGCTGTTTTTCTTGTCATTTTCAATATTCAATTATCATTTTTCAATTCCCCAATATTCCTCTTCCATATAATGAATGAACGCTTCGTTCACCATTCGTACACCACCAGGTGTCGGATAATCACCGGAGAAATACCAGTCGCCCGGATGATCAGGACAAGCGGCATGCAACCCTTCGAGTGTCTGGTAGACAATCTCCACCTTCGCACGTGTTCCTACGGGGGTAAGCAGTTCCACCATCTTGGCCGAGATTTCCTCGTCGGTGAAAGGCGCATAAATCTCCTTCACACAATTTACGGTCGTATCGCACGGCACAACCTGCTGCCGCTTGGCTTTCTTATAAGCATCGAGCAGGACGGATTCCATCCCCTTGTCCACTAAAAGTGCCACGGCAGCCTTGAACGCGATAAATTCGCTCATACGAGACATATCAATACCGTAATAGTCCGGATAGCGCACCTGCGGAGACGAGCTGATCACCACGATCTTCTTCGGATTCAGGCGATCCAGAATACCGATGATACTCTGCCGGAGTGTCGTACCGCGCACGATACTGTCGTCGATCACGACCAGATTGTCCTCGAAAGGCACGATGCTTCCGTACGTGATATCGTACACATGGGCAGCCAGATCGTTACGACTGTTTCCCTCGGCAATAAAGGTACGCAATTTTATATCTTTGATCGCTACTTTTTCACACCTAACACGCATGGACAGGATTTGTTCCAGTTCTTCCTCCTGAAGCAGGTGGCTGCGATCGGCGATCCATTCCTTTTTCTTCTTGTTCAAATATTCGTTCATGCCCTCCTGCAATCCGAAGTAGGCGACCTCCGCCGTATTCGGGATAAAGGAAAAGACCGTATGGTTCAGATCGTTGTCCACAGCCTTCAAGACTGCAGGTACAAGATTTTCACCCAACCGTTTCCGTTCGCGGTAAATATCCCGATCGCTTCCACGTGAGAAGTAAATGCGCTCGAACGAGCAGGCCTTATTTTCCTTCGGCTCTACGATCTGCGACGTATGCCAATTACCTTGCTTGTTGATGATCAGTGCCTCTCCCCTTTTCAGTTCATGTACATCTTCGGCAGGCACGTTCATGGCCGTCTGGATCACCGGACGTTCGCTTGCCAGGATCACGATCTCGTCATCGGCATAATAGAACGCCGGACGGATGCCCCAGGGATCGCGCACGCTGAAAGACTCACCACTCCCGGTCAATCCGCAGATCACGAAACCACCGTCCCATTGCGGGGCACAACGTTTCAGGACATTCGACAGATCGACATTCGCCTCGATCGCATGGGTGATATTCATTCCTTTCATTCCTTCGGCTTCGTATTTCCGGTACAGGCGTTCGACCTCACGGTCCAGACGGTGCCCCACCTGTTCTAACATGATGAAAGTGTCGGCATAGGCACGCGGATGCTGGCCGATGGCTGTTATCTCTTCAAAAATATCCTGTACGTTAGTAAGATTGAAATTACCGCAAAGAGCAAGGTTCTTGGCTCTCCAGTTGTTACGGCGTAAAAAAGGATGGACATAGGAAATACCGGATTTCCCGGTCGTACTGTAACGCAGGTGTCCCATATAAAGCTCTCCTGCAAAGGGAAGGTTTGTTTTAGCAAAAAGCGGATCGTTCAGTTTGTCGGGCGGCAAATCCTTGTAATACTCATGAACGGCTGCGAATATCTCGGTAATGGCTTCTGTGCCTAATGCTCTTTCCCGAAACATATATTCTTCGCCGGGACTAGCTTCCAACTTGACGCATGCTAAACCGGCCCCTTCTTGACCGCGGTTATGCTGCTTTTCCATCAACAAATAGAGCTTATTGAGCCCATACATCCAGGTTCCATACTTCTGATGATAATATTCCAAAGGCTTTAGTAACCGGACCATGGCGACTCCACACTCGTGTTTAAGTACTTCCATTTGGTTCTATCTTGTTTATTTCGACTGCAAAGATACTTACATTATATTACATAATGTTCATATAAACGGAGTTTATTTGACACATTAATAGAAATAATCATTTTATCTACCATTTAGTTAAATTATTCTATAAAACAATATTCTTTCAACAAATCTACCAAATAAAAAGAAAAAGCCCTTTCATCACATACAGATCGTAAGAAAGCAAAAGGCTTTTTTATATAATCATTATCAGAGCGATTTTGTTCTGGGAAATCGCTTTTGGATTTCTCATTTACACAAACTGACTTTATAAACAAAATGCGGCATGTCCACCCCTCGGTAATGCTTTATGAAGGTTGCCACTTTTTGCATGCCATTGCGCCGCGCTACTTTTTGGGAAGCAATGTTGGTATCCCGTATGATCGAATAAACCTCTTCGAAACCAAGCGTATGGAAAGCATACTCCCGACAAGCGACAGCAGCTTCGATAGCAAAGCCCTTATGCCAAAACTCCTTTCTAAAAAGGTAACCGATTTCAGGGACTCGTTTTCCGTCAAATTCCTGATAAGTAATACCACACTGCCCAATCAGTTCGTTGCTACCTTTCTCAACCACTCCCCATAAACCGAAGCCGTCGTGCCGGTACCGTCCGGACTGCCTATCCAGCCAGTTTTGCACTTCCTGATCGTTGAATGCCCCTTCATAGGCATACATGACTTCATCGTTCTGCAACAGTTTGCACACATCCTTAAAATCTCCTTGTTCCAATCCCCGTAATAACAATCGTTCCGTTTCCAGTATTTTCATATCATCCTCCACATTTATAAAATCATCAATTCCGAAACATTTAAGTTTCTCACCTTTACCAACACTATTTCCGGTAAAAGAACTTTTACCTCCTCTTCTTCTCCCGTTTTTTTCCAATACACGACAAAATTAACGCGTGCCTCTTTCAGTTCATATCCCTTATCCAGCCATTTCTCGATCTCTTTTTTGAAACTGTTTGAAAAACGGACAACTTCCTTATCCGACGAATCGCAACAACCGCCCTCCATCAACCGCAATGGCATGCCACTTTTCAGATTTCCAATCGACTCCTGCCTCCTTGCATCTTTGAAAAAATCCAACCATACATCGCGATGCGTAAGCAAGAACAGTAAACGTTCCGGCATCGGATAATAAGCCTTATCGAACCGGATAATTTTTTCCTCATTGCCGAAAATTTCCGGATAATAGCTATTCAAATGGATCGATAACTTATTTTTGGCACGTGTAAGTGCTACATAAATCTCACGTCTCTTTTCATCCGTGACAGGCTGATTATCCCCTAATAAATCCCTATTATCGTTTAAAAGCAGAAAGACATTATCAAACTCTTTCCCTTTTGCCTTGTGAATCGTAGAAACAACGATAGTTTCTCCCCGAACGGCATAGAAATCTTCCAGCTTCGATTCAAACAGATACGTTTCCCAATCCGAACGATACTTACAGGGATAAAGTTGTTCGAAATTCTGAATAATCCCCCGGCAAATTTCCCAAGAAGCAGCTTCACAATATTCATTTTTAATAGCTTGTTTTGCCTCAGCCCAGCATACTTCATCTATCAGATGAACCTCCGCTTGCGATCCTAAAATCCGGTTGAAGAAACGCATCTCATCCATATCGCACAGACGGAAACCCTCGTTCGACTGAATCAAACGGACTGGCATACGTTTATCTTTCAACAAACAGGCAACCTGTATCGCTTCCCAGTTTGTCTGAGTCAATACGCAGGTCGTTCCGATTAGAGGGGTTGCACAAATATCCTGCACCAATGGTATAACCATATTCGGCGACTGGTATTGAACGATACGGACCTCACCTTCATCCTGGTCATGAGAAATGATCCGCGACTGCTTCATTCTTTCAGGTATAGTTTCCCAAAAACGATTCGCAAACTCAACCAAACACTTTTTGCTTCGGAAATTGACCAGCAAATCATGCGTACGAGCACCGTATTCATCGACCAGCTTTCTCATATATCGGGAATTCGAACGACGGAAACTGTAAATATTCTGGTCATCGTCACCTACCGCGACCACCTTCAAGTCCTCATTTTTACGAATAAGCGCCTCCACCAGTGCAAACTCGTCTTCAGTCATATCCTGCGCCTCATCAATCACCAGAACCGTTTTTGTAATACGATTTATCTCTACTTCCCCATTGTCTATTTTTCCCACGGCATCGATAATTACGGAAGATGATTTTTCCAAAGAACCTTGCAGCCCTAACAGGTCGAAACAATAAGAGTGAAAAGTCTTGATCTCAACATAACCAGCAGCAGTCCCTATCAAATCCCATAACCGTCGTCTGAATTCGCTCGCAGCAGCACGAGAGAAGGTCAGCATCAAGAGTTGTTCGTGCTTGACATCTTCCTCCAACAGCAAGTAAGCCAGTTTATGAACAAGTACACGTGTCTTTCCACTTCCGGGTCCCGCCATGACGACTATAGAACCGGGACGGTCATCCTTGACAATCTCCAATTGTGTTTCGGACAATTCCCCCAATAACCGCTGAAGTTTGGCATTCGTCATTTTCCGGTTAATCTCATCCCTCCGTTTACCAGGGAAATATTTTTGGAGGAATGACGAATAATTCAGTTGGAAATAGTCGTCAACAAACTCCAATGCATCGCTATTACCGGAAAGCATTTTCCGTACATATTCACCGACAATATTAATCTGCTGGATCTTATTGGCATAAAACAGTTCGAGTTTATGATAATCATCCTGTTTATATTGCATCTTATTATTCAGAACCAATCTGTCTATCTGCAATCGGTTGTATAACACCAAGAAGCCACCTTCGATCTGTAAGGCTTCTATCCGCGAAAGATACAAAAGAGTATCTTCAATGTCTTCCATCCGAATGGTATGCCCAAACAATTGTTTCTTGACATCCTTCTCATACGCCTCTTTCAACTCAAGCATGGAAAACTCGACCAAAATATTTCCGCTCTGTTCCAGCTCGCTGGACTGTCCTGTTTTCTCAAACAAATAACGAATGATGAAATCAGACAAGAGATGCCTCCCTTCCGTCAGTTCTTCCAGATCGAGGACCGATCCGGTACGGGCAATCGCGACATAATTATGCGCTTTATCCAAGTATATCCGTTTGATCCAGTTCTTTTCAGACCAAAAATTAAGGAGTCTGCTTAGCTTATCTGGCGAAATACTTTTTCCAGTCTCGTTCTCGGCTTCTTTCCGTAGCTCTTTCAGATTGAAAGATTGTTCTTTTGCGGTAAAAACGGATAAAAGGTATTCATCAAGACGGTTGTAAAGAAGGACTGTTTCAAGCGAACGATTGCTGTTTTCACCTTTTTTTATATAAGCTGTCAAGTCACAAGCGTCTGCCAGAATATTCTCTTCCCGCAACAAGCGAATGACCAGCATCACTTCTTGCCGAGATATCCCCAAATGGTCCGAGATATAATCGATACGAGATTCCGGGATCTCGCCATTTGCATGCTTGCGGCTTCTCGTCGAAATTAATTTTTTGATGATGCGTATAGCTTCTTCCTTTTGAGTGTCATCAAAACGTGAAGAGACTGTTATTCTATCGATAGCCTCCTGAGCTGTTTTCGCAAGGATACTATCAGCAAAAACACACGGATTATTTTGCCCCCGCCGAATATAACCGGCCTCCTCAAGCGCGGCTATTGCAGTGGTTACACGCGTTTCCACGTCCAGAATATATTCATTCCAACCAGCTTTACGGGCAAGTTCAAGAGCTGACAACGAAATCCTGGAACCGGTAAGTTCTTTAATCGCTTTCCAAACCTGCTGTATCTCTTTAATACGCAGTTTGGTCTGGTTTAGCAAATAGAAGTGCTTGTCCAGATCCTCTTCGTTGAAAAGGACGTAACAATCCGCCTCGATCGCTTCGTCACGCCCGGCTCTACCAGCCTCCTGCACATAATTTTCCAATGAATCCGATATCTCGTAATGAACCACCAGACCGACATTTTTCTTGTCAACACCCATTCCAAAAGCAGAGGTAGCGACCATTATCCGGATTTTATTGTCTATGAAATCATTCTGACTGGATGTTTTCATCCGGGTTTCCATCTTTCCGTGAAAAGTACCGGCCGAAAAACCGTCCTGCCGCAAGCGCGTGGCAACTTTGGCTGCCGTACGGGTACGGGAAACATAAACTATAGCCGGACAATCATGGTCTTCAATGATACTCCGTAACAGTCCATATTTTTCATCTTCATTTTCTACCTTGAAAACTTTGTATTTTAGATTTTTGCGGGTACTTCCCGAACAAAATGTTTTAAAGCGTATATTTAGCTTTTCGAAAAAATAGTCTTTGATATCTTGTATTACATTCTGCTTGGCAGTGGCTGTAAAACAGGACACCGGTATCGCCTGCTTCCCTCCTTTTTGTTCCTGTAACAGACGTATGAAATCACCTATATATAGATAATCCACACGGAAATCCTGCCCCCAAGCTGAGAAACAGTGTGCCTCGTCAATAACGAAACGAACCACTTTCCGCCCGACCAACAACCGTTCTATCGTTTTCGAACGAAGCGACTCCGGCGATATATACAAGATGGAAACCGACCCTTCTTCCACCCTTTGGATAGCATGGGCACGTTCCACCGGGTCTAACATCCCGTTGATGGTAACAACATCCATGATTTCATTTTTCCACAGGTTATCCACCTGGTCCTTCATCAGGGATTGCAAGGGAGAGATAACGACAGTAAGTCCTTTTATCCGTTTACCACTCATCAAAGCCGGGAGCTGGAATGTGATGGATTTTCCTCCGCCTGTCGGAAAAACAGCCAAAAGAGATTCTCCTTCAATCGCAGCCTTCACCGCTTTCTGCTGCAGATCTTCTCCTTCATAAGTACGGAACGAATCATATTTGAAAAAATATTTCAGTCCTTCCTTACCATTAAATGCTCCTCTGCAATAAGCACATTCGTTATTTTCACAAGGCGTATCCCGCAAACGCTCCATCACCCATCCTACCTTCGGGTAATTATGCAATACCCAAAGCGGAATGCCGGAACTGCTATTCCAACAATTAATCAAAGACAGGCCATAAGCCAATTCCACCGGATAAGAGGTGATCAATTCAGCAAGCGGAGAAGATATACATATTTCTTTATCGAAACGCTTAAGGATACTACCCGATAAATCATCCAGAATATCCGGTGCATAATCTATGTAATCAAAAAAGCCGCCGAACTCATCCGTATCATGTAATAACCCGTAATAGATCATTTTCAGCATACTATCCAGGCGTTCAAAAGCGTTTTGTTCTTCCTCGAATAACAACAACGATTTCAGCGAATCGTTTACCGGGTTATTGGGTTTATCAGCCTGTAACTTATCATCCTTAGACAGTTGATGATGCAGTTTTTCCGGGAACAGCAACGAGGATAGATAGAGCGTATCAATTATTTTCGGTTGTCGGCAGCCTGCTTTCTCAAACTGAGGTTTCAAATAAGAAAGGTCATGTTTTAATATATTATGCCCGCCAATATAAGGTACCTGATGCAAAAAAAGCAACAGATTATCAAAGGAATTTTCATGAAAAGGAGTTCTGTCGGATCGGACAGCTCCGATATCCACTACCCGGCAGGTGTTCAGCGTTACTTCCAGGTCAACAAAGGTTATGTCTTTCATGGGCTACATTTTTGTTTTGTAGCAAAAATACATTTTTTCTTTTATCCTCAAGCAACCACACCAAAAAAATCCTTTCTCGACTATCTTTCCCATATTGTCATTTTGATAATAATCTCCTGCCGAATACGAGAGATACTACCACTCCTTCGGACGAAGAGAAGCCGAGAGAACTCTAAGACTCTTGGCTCTTGACTAAGAAATCTCACATTTTCATATTCCCTATTACAAAGAAATACATATATTTGTCTAACGTTAAAATTCAAATTATGAGAATTTACTACTTTATTATCACCCTCATTATCAGTTTTTGTGTTTCCCTTCAGGCACAAAACAATGCAGACAAATTCAAGCAACAGGCACAAAGTAGCTTTGAGAACAAAGACTATACGAAAGCCCGCTATCTTTATATCCAGGCATACAAGGATTACGCAAATGAAGGAAAAATAACGCAGGCAATCGAATGCGGTACACAGGCGGCATCCCTCTATCACCGCGAGAACTACTATCAGGAAGCGTTCGACCTCTGCCGACAAATGAGCCAGATAGTGGCAAATCAGGAACATGCAGAGCAAAAGAAACTGTACGGCCTGCGTTTTGGGATAACAAAAGAGCGCCTACAAATGTACATCAAGCTAAGAAACACCGCGCAAGCACAGCTCCAGCTTAACATGCTGGACAACCTGGCCGAAGAATCAGGCAATCCCGAACTTACCGAAGAACTGTTGTACACAAAAACCGATTATTTCTATATCTTCGAACAGAAAAAAGAAGGAGACGCAGCATTCAACAAGCTCATCAGCCAATACCGGGAGAAAAAGGAATACGGCAAAATCGACGAATGCTATCAAAATCTGATCGCAATTGCCCGCAAAGCCAATAATATCTCGTTGCTGGAGCAAACCTACGAGAAATATATGGTATGGACCGATTCCGTAAAAATGCTTACCGCAGAGGACAAATTGGGTGCCCTGCAACAAAAATACGACAGCAGCCTGCAAACGATACAGGAAAAAGAAGACCAGCTATCAGCCAAGCAGTATATCATCGCCGGGCTCTGCACGTTAGCCGCCATCCTAATTGCCGCATTGGCGTTTCTGGCATTTCTGGTCATACGCTTCATACTCCTGAACCGGAAGTTGAAGAAGATCATCCAGAACATCACCGAGCACAGCGAACAACAGACCGGATTCATCCAAAGTATATCGGCGCAGATGGAACCGACACTAGACGAAATGAGCAAATCGGTAGCCGGATTGCAAATCACAGCACCCAGACAAGCAAAAGCCATACAAGCCCGTATCGATGCCCTAAAACAGTTCGGAAATCATATACAAGAACTTTCTTTGTTGAAAAACTCTTTGCTGGAAACCTATGAAGCACAATCTTTTAATGTCAGATCTTTCTGCGAGAAAGTGATGGAACAGGTAAAAGAGGATGTCCGTCCGGACGTTGAAGTCACTGCTGATATCCCAAAGATCGAAATCAAGACAAATGCCGAACAGCTGCAACGCATCTTGCTACACCTGCTGAGAAATGCGGCGATCTACACGACATCAGGCAAAATCAAGCTGGAATTCAAGAAGAAAGGAGCCCATATCTGTCAGTTCATCGTTACCGACAGCGGTCCGGGTATCCCTGTCGAAAAGCGAATGGCGATCTTCAAGCCTTTTACTGAAATCAAGGATCTGACTGATGGAGACGGACTGGGATTACCCATCTGCTCCCTAATCGCTTCGAAGATGAACGGCACACTGTCCATAGACCCCGAATACAAAAAAGGCAGCCGCTTTATTCTGGTATTGCAGGTGTAACCTGACACATACATTGCCTGCCGCAGACGAGTGCGCATCCCTGTATCGTCTGCGGCAGGTCGCATCCGGTAAATTTCATTCCATCCTCTCCTTTATTATCCTCCAAGAATACGTATCGAAAGAATACAATATACTTTCTATTTGAAAGAATTAAACAATAGTTTTATTACAAATTGTCACACAAATCAGCAAAATACTTTCAAATAGAAACAAACCAATCTATAGAATAAAAAAGCTTCTCCTTATCCGCACTCAATATTATTACATTTTGAAACAAATAACATATATTTGCCAAGCAATTTGATAAACAAATCAAATACATTACAAACATAAGGTCAACTAACAATGGATATAAGGAGCAATTTGAACAATAAACAAGGATTATACGATCCTGCCAACGAGCACGACGCTTGCGGCGTAGGACTGGTTGTAAACGTCCACGGCGGTAAATCGCACGGCATAGTGGAATCAGCCCTTAAAATATTGGAAAACATGCGGCACCGGGGTGCAGAAGGAGCAGATAACAAGACTGGCGACGGTGCAGGCATCCTGTTACAAATTCCACACGAGTTTATCTTACTGCAAGGCATCCCCGTACCGGAAAAAGGTAAGTACGGAACCGGACTAGTCTTCTTTCCGAAAGACGAGAAACAGCATTCGGCTATCCTCAGTATCATGATCGAAGAGATCGAAAAGGAAGGGTTGACCTTAATGCATCTGCGCAAAGTACCTGTCAACACGGACATCTTAGGAAAAGACGCACGGGATACAGAGCCGGATATCAAACAGGTGTTCATCACCGGATGTGACGACCAGCAAGTATTGGAACTGAAACTATACATCATCCGCAAACGAATCGAGAAACGGATGGCGGCATCCGATATACCGAACAGGAAAGATTTCTACGTAGCGTCACTTTCCACCAAGAGCATCATATATAAAGGCATGCTGGAATCAATGCAACTTCGCCATTATTTCCCTGATCTGACCAACCCCTACCTGACAAGCGGACTGGCACTCGTCCACTCCCGCTTCAGCACGAACACATTCCCGACCTGGAGTCTAGCACAACCGTTTCGCCTCCTGGCACACAACGGGGAAATCAATACGATACGGGGCAACCGTGGCTGGATGGAAGCACGTGAAAGCGTCCTGTCCTCTCCCCGCATCCCGAATATAGACGAGATACGCCCGATCATCCAGCCGGATATGAGCGACAGCGCTTCGCTGGACAACGTGCTGGAATTCTTCGTGGCGTCCGGCATGAGCCTGCCACATGCCATGGCGATGCTGGTTCCGGAAAGTTTCAACGAAAAGAACCCGATATCGGAAGACCTGAAAGCGTTCTACGAATATCATTCCATCCTGATGGAACCGTGGGACGGCCCGGCCGCCCTGCTTTTCAGCGACGGACGGTATGCCGGAGGAATGCTCGACCGCAACGGCTTGCGCCCGGCACGTTATCTGATCACGAAAAACGGCATGATGGTCGTGGCATCCGAAGTGGGCGTAATGGACTTCGAGCCGGACGAGATAGAGGAAAAAGGACGCTTACAACCGGGCAAAATCCTGCTGGTCGATACGGAAGAAGGCAAGATCTATTACGACGGCGAACTGAAAAAGCAGCTTGCTGGCGCACAGTTCTACCGCGTCTGGCTAGCAAACAACCGGGTGGAACTGGACGAACTGAAGTCCGGGCGACACGTCCCGCACACCGTTGCCGGATATGACAGGATGCTACGCACTTTCGGGTACAGCCGCGAGGACATCGAGCGTATCATCGCCCCGATGTGCATAGGCAGCACGGAGCCGGTCGGTTCAATGGGAAACGACATACCGCTGGCCGTCCTCTCCGAGCATCCTCAACTGCTGTTCAACTATTTCCGCCAACAGTTCGCCCAAGTGACGAACCCGCCAATCGATCCGCTCCGTGAGGATTTGGTCATGAGCCTAACAGAATATATTGGTGCTGTAGGAAGTAATATCCTCATACCGAACGAGGCACATTGTAAGATGGTACGCCTCGCTCACCCAATACTGACCAACACGCAATTAGATATTCTTTGCAACATCCGCTATAAAGGTTTCAAGTCCGTCAAGCTGCCGATGCTCTTCGAAGTATCGCAGGGCTGCGAAGGACTGAAAACCGCCCTCGACCGGCTTTGCATGCAAGCAGAACAATCTGTCGCAGACGGTGTGAACTACATCATCCTGAGCGATAAGGATGTGGACGAAACCCATGCCCCTATCCCTTCACTCCTTGCCGTCAGCGCCGTGCACCACCACCTGATCTCCGCACAAAAACGTGTGCAGACCGCATTGGTGGTGGAGACTGGGGAAATGCGCGAAGTGATGCACGCAGCCTTGCTCTTAGGCTACGGAGCAAGCGCCATCAACCCATATATGTCGTTCGCCATCCTCCAAGATCTGGTGGACAGGCAGGAAATACAGCTCAACTACGAAATGGCGCGCAAGAACTACATCAAAGCGCTTTGCAAAGGTCTGTTCAAGGTCATGAGCAAGATGGGAATCAGCACGATCCGCAGCTATCGAGGCGCCAAGCTGTTTGAGGCAGTCGGCCTTTCGACCGCACTTACCGATGCCTATTTCGGAGGGACGGCCAGCAGTGTAGGCGGTATCCGCCTGCAAGAGATAGCCGCCGACGCCATCGCCCTGCATCATCAGGCCTTTAGAGGGACAATAGACAGTCTGACTCTTGAGCACAAAGGGCTATACAGTTTCCGCAAAGACGGCGAGAAACACGCATGGAACCCGGAAACGATCTCAGCCCTCCAACAGGCAACCCGTTTGGGTAGCTACAAGAAGTTCAAGGAATACACACATCTCGTAGACGAAAAGGATACACCAATCTTCCTCCGAGATTTCCTGACCTTCCGAACGGGAAAATCCATTCCGATCGAAGATGTGGAACCAGTAAGCGAGATCATGAAGCGTTTCGTCACGGGCGCCATGAGCTTCGGCTCGATCAGCAAAGAGGCGCACGAGACGATGGCAATAGCAATGAACAAGATACATGGACGCAGCAACACTGGGGAAGGAGGCGAAGACTCCGCCCGTTTCACTCCCCGCGAAGACGGTCTCTCCCTCCGTTCCGCCACCAAACAAGTGGCCTCCGGACGTTTCGGCGTAACCGCTGAATATTTAGTGAATGCAGAAGAGATACAGATCAAAGTCGCCCAAGGCGCAAAACCAGGTGAAGGTGGACAGCTGCCGGGATTCAAGGTTAACGACGTGATTGCCAAAACACGCCACTCCATTCCAGGTATCTCGCTGATCTCTCCTCCTCCCCACCATGACATTTACTCGATCGAAGACCTAGCACAACTGATCTTCGACCTGAAAAATGTCAACCCGAGTGCCGAAATAAGCGTGAAGCTGGTATCGGAAAGCGGTGTCGGGACAATTGCAGCAGGCGTAGCAAAAGCTAAAGCCGACCGCATCGTCATATCGGGAGCCGAAGGGGGAACAGGTGCTTCTCCGATGAGCTCCATCCGCTACGCCGGACTGCCTCCCGAACTGGGATTGTCGGAGACGCAACAGACACTGGTCATGAATAACCTTCGCGGGCAGGTCCGGCTGCAAACCGACGGACAGTTGAAGACCGGGCGCGACATCGTCCTGATGGCCCTGTTGGGAGCCGAAGAGTTCGGTTTCGCCACCTCCGCCCTGATCGTACTGGGCTGCGTGATGATGCGCAAATGCCACATGAACACCTGCCCGGTGGGTGTCGCCACCCAAAACGAGGAACTGCGCAAACGTTTCCACGGCCGTTACGAATATTTGGTGAACTTCTTCACCTTCCTCGCCGAAGAGGTCCGGGAATACTTGGCGGAGATGGGCTTCAAAAGGCTGGATGACATCATCGGGCGTACGGACCTGATCGATAAGCGCCCACCCACGCCATCTGCATCCGGCAAATACGCATTGCTCGATTTCTCCAAATTGCTGCACATCCCGGCACAGGCTGCTACAAATGCCATACGTCATACGGCAAAGCAGGTCCACTTGACCGGACATGTAAAAGACCAGGACATTATCCTGCATGCCATGCCGGCCATCGAGCACCGACAAGAGATTTCTTTGGATTATGCCATAGCCAACACCGACCGCTCGGTAGGCGCCATGCTCTCCGGTGAGATTGCCAAACGATACGGCAACTCAGGATTACCGGAACATACGCTTAATATCAAATTCAAAGGGTCGGCCGGACAGAGCTTCGGCGCCTTCCTTGCGCACGGTGTCAACTTCCGCCTCGAAGGAGAAGCCAACGATTATTTAGGCAAAGGCTTGAGCGGAGGACGTATCAGCGTGATGCCTCTGGTACGGTCGACCTTCGTAGCCGAAAACAACACGATTGCCGGAAACACCCTGATGTACGGGGCGACAAGCGGCGAAGTGTATATCAACGGACGTGTAGGCGAACGTTTCTGCGTGCGTAACTCCGGTGCTATCGCCGTCGTAGAGGGAGTCGGTGACCACTGCTGCGAATATATGACCGGAGGACGCGTGGTGGTTCTCGGACGTACAGGGCGCAACTTCGCCGCCGGCATGAGCGGCGGTGTTGCTTATGTGTGGAACAAGGAAGGAGACTTCGACTACTACTGCAATATGGAGATGGTCGAACTCTCGCTGATCGAAGACAGCACGACACGCAAGGAACTGCACGAACTGATCCGCAAACATTACCATTTCACTGGCAGTCACCTCGCAAGCAAAATGCTTGACAACTGGAACAAGTATGTGGATGAATTCATACAGATCGTCCCGATCGAATATAAAAAGGTCTTGCAGGAAGAGCAGATGAAGAAGTTGCAACAAAAAATCGCTGAAATGCAGCGCGACTACTAAACGGCAGGGATACGTACCCGGCAAGTGAGGAGCGACCGTCCTTATGCGTGAGGAGTCACCGTCCTTACAAGGTCCCCCCTACCCATCCGGGCCGAATTACGAAGAAAAGAAAAGTATCAGTATAAACAATCAATTACCAACATGGGAAATCCGAAAGCATTCCTCACCATACACCGGCAAGAAGCCGGATATCGTCCCGTTCATGAACGCATCGACGACTTTAGCGAAGTAGAACAAACGCTCAACAGCAGCGACCGCCGCACACAGGCTTCCCGCTGCATGGACTGCGGCGTGCCCTTCTGCCACTGGGCCTGCCCGTTAGGTAACAAACAACCCGAATGGCAAGACCTGCTCTATAAAGGCAGATGGCGCGAAGCCTTCCACGTGTTGGAGCAGACCTGCGACTTCCCGGAGTTTACCGGACGCATCTGCCCCGCTCTCTGTGAGAAAAGCTGTGTGCTGAAACTGAGCTGCGACGAGCCTGTCACGATACGCGAAAACGAAGCCTCCATCGTAGAGGCCGCTTTTCGAGAAGGATACATCCAACCGGTCCGCCCCATCCGCAACGGCAAGCGGGTAGCCGTGATCGGCAGCGGCCCGGCCGGACTGACAGCAGCCAACCAACTGAACCGCCGGGGATACGAAGTAACGGTATTCGAGAAATACGAACTCCCAGGCGGCCTGCTCCGATTCGGTATTCCGAACTTCAAATTAGGGAAGAACATCATCGACCGCCGTATCCGGCTGATGGAACAGGAAGGGATCGTCTTCAAAGTCAACACGATGGTCGGCAACGAAGTATCCGCCAAAGAGATCGCCTCGACGTTCGATGCCGTCTGTATCGCCATCGGTTCCGAAGTGCCGCGTGACCTCCCCATCGAAGGGCGTAACCTGAAAGGCGTCCATTTCGCCCTCGAACTGTTGTCACAACAGAACCGTATCCTCGAAGGCATCGTCATCCCGCCTAAAGACATCATCAACTGCAAAGGCAAGAAAATCCTCATCATCGGTGGCGGCGACACGGGAAGCGACTGCGTCGGGACAGCCAATCGCCACAAAGCCGCTAACGTGACGCAAATCGAAATCATGCCCCAGCCGCCCGTCGGACATAACCCGACAACTCCCTGGCCCCTGTACCCGCAAGTGCTGAAAACGAGCAGCAGCCACGAAGAAGGATGCATCCGCCGCTGGAACCTCGCCTCCGTCCGTTTCATCGGCGAAAAGAACACACTGAAAGGCGTCGAAGTCGAAGAGGTGGAATGGTTGCCTGCGAAAAACGGCGGACATCCCGAAATGTGGAAGACAGGCCGTACGGAAATAATCGAAGCCGACCTCGTCTTCCTCGCGATGGGCTTCATCCACCCCGAACAGGAAGGGCTGATCAAAGAACTTTCCATCGCCGTCGACACACGCGGCAACATCGCCGTCGATCCGGGCACCAACCGGATAGCCGACACCAATATCTTCGCCTCAGGCGATGCCGTCAGCGGTGCCAGCCTCGTTGTCCGTGCCATGGCCTCCGGTCGCAAAGCAGCAGCCGCTATCGACAAATACCTGCACCCCCATAAATCATAAATCATAATTCATAAATCATAATTCCCATGTGTGGTATTACAGCAATCTTCAACATCCATAGCAGCGCCGCCGACCTTCGTCAGCAAGCCCTGAAAATGAGTAAACGTATCCGTCACCGCGGCCCGGACTGGAGCGGCATCTATCAAGGAAAAACCGCCATCCTCGCCCATGAACGCCTCTCCATCGTCGATCCTGCATCCGGCGGACAACCGCTGAGAAGCAAAGACGGCAAACTGATCCTCACCGTCAACGGCGAGATATATAACCATCGCGAACTCCGCGGACAGTTGAAAGACGAATACGAATTCCAGACCGGAAGCGACTGCGAGGTCATCCTCGCCCTCTACCGCAAATACGGCGTGGGATGCGTGGAAAAGCTGAGCGGGATCTTCGGATTCGCTCTCTACGACGAAGCGAACGACTGCTACCTGATCGCCCGCGATCCGATCGGCGTCATCCCCCTCTATATCGGCCACGACGACGAAGGGCATCTCCTTGTGTCATCCGAACTGAAAGGGCTCGAAGGCTTCGCCACCGCATACGGCCAGTTCCCTCCGGGACACTATTTCTATAGCCGTGATAAGGATTTCACCCGCTGGTATATCCGCGACTGGATGCAATATGATAACGTGAAAGATAATCCTGCCAGCGTAGAGGAACTGCACGATGCCCTCGAAGCGGCCGTACGCCGCCAACTGATGAGCGACGTGCCCTATGGCGTACTCCTTTCCGGCGGTCTGGACTCGTCCATCACCTCCGCCATAGCCAAAAAATACGCAGCCAAACGCATCGAGACCGAAGGGAAGGCAGATGCATGGTGGCCGCAGCTGCACTCCTTCGCTGTCGGTCTCAAAGGAGCGCCAGATTTAGTGGCAGCCAAGAAAGTGGCCGATTATATCGGTACTGTCCACCACGAGATCAACTACACGATCGAGGAAGGGCTCGATGCCATTCGTGACGTGATCTACTACATCGAGACATACGACGTGACGACTGTCCGCGCCTCCACTCCGATGTACCTGTTGGCGCGCGTAATCAAGTCGATGGGTATAAAGATGGTGTTGAGCGGCGAGGGGGCGGATGAGGTGTTCGGGGGTTACCTCTATTTCCACAAAGCCCCGGATGCGAAAGCATTCCACGAAGAGACCGTCCGTAAACTGAGCAAACTCTATATGTATGACTGTCTACGGGCTAACAAAAGCTTATGTGCCTGGGGTGTGGAAGGTCGCGTTCCTTTCCTCGACAAAGAGTTTCTCGATATTGCCATGCGCCTCAACCCTGAAGCCAAAATGTGTCCCGGTAGCGTGATCGAGAAGAAAATTCTCCGCGAGGCTTTCGCCGACGTGCTCCCCTCGGAAATAGCCTGGCGGCAGAAGGAACAATTCTCCGACGGCGTCGGCTACAGCTGGATCGACACGCTGAAAAAGGTGACCGCCCAAGCCGTCAGCGACACTGAAATGGCGAATGCCGCCCGGCGCTTCCCGATCAACACGCCTCAGAACAAAGAAGAATACTTCTACCGTACCATCTTCGAAGAGCATTTTCCCAGTGAAAGTGCCGCCCGCAGCGTGCCGAGCGTACCGAGCGTCGCCTGCTCCACCGCCGAAGCTCTCGCTTGGGATACCGCCTTCAAGAACATGAACGACCCCAGCGGACGGGCGGTGAAAGGGGTACATGAAGCGGCATACTGACATACCGATCTCCGTAACAAAACACACTCAAATCTGTATGTTATATAAAAAACAGAAACAAACCTCTAAACTGAAGTTTGCTTCTGTTTTTATATGGCCTTCACTAATCCCGCACGCAACGGATAGGGAAATAACAAGCTCCGACTGCTGCCGCTGAGACATTATTATTAATCATATCATTGTCGCCATCCAAATATGGAAGCATCGGAATTCCCTTTGACAAGATATCGACCCAAAATAAGACAGTTCCTTCTAACTCCGTTGAATTAAACTTAGGAGTATTGGTTTTACCAAACCCTGTTGTCTGTCCCAGTGCAGGCACAGCATAAAGTGAGAGTCCACTCAAATTATCAGGAGTATTATCACCAGACTTCCACCATTGAGCAGCCGCCCAATCACGACTATCTTTATTTTCCGCCACATTAGAAGCCATCATATGCCACCAGTCAAAGCCAAAAATATAATCAATATATTCCATGTCTGCATAATAATTTCCAAATACACCATGCGTAAAACTTGTCGGAATATGCCACCCTTCGGGGCAAAGACTATTACTAGTTTGTCCTTCTATATCTTGTGAAAGAATATTGTAATCTGAACCAAGATTCTGGACATATGGATCGTAATCTCCCGCCACAGCCGAAAAGTTATAATGCAAACCATATCGTTTCTTCACCTCATCGCTCTGACTTTCCACATCAAAACTATCATCTTTCTTATAATAATCATACATAGCTGCTTTCTGATACTGAGTACCTGTCGAATATTCGTTAAGATAAACAGTTTGAGACTTTTGGTCATCCGTTGCGCTCCGCTGATAAACCAAAGAAGTTCCATCCTTAAACTTTGTAGCACGCAAATTCTCTCTCATCCAATAAGACGCTCCTATCTTGACAATAGGATACTCAATACCGTCAGCATCCGAAATGGTATAGGGTTCTAACTTATACTTATCAATCCCATTTTTGCATTCCTTGACATTTTTAGATGATGTAATCATCAATTTGGAGATTTCCTCCTTCCCTCCAGTTCCCGCAATAAAAGCTGCAAGAGGTGACACGTTGCCATTTTCATAACTATCCCGCATTGTCCAACCGATGTTACCTCCGGCAATATTCCTACTACCTTTAGCACCTCCTAAATATTTCGCTATATATCCATTGGCAAGGTCTACCTTGTTATCTTCACCTACAGGATAAACGGCTACGACCTGATAAGTCACGCCATTTTGCCCCGGAATACGGCCGAACCCTTCCTTACAGATCTCCGCAACCTGCTTATCGCCATCCATCACTTTCCACACGTTGGATTTATCCCAATCTATATCATTTATATCGATATAATTCTCAACTGTGACAGGCATACTGAACCGGGTTCCATCAGTCAAGATAAATTCCACATAGTCATCATAGACCTTCACATCGCTAAAGAACGAGCTACCACCGCCCCCACCGCTACCGGCAGGACCTTGTGAGCCGGTCGGACCCTGTTCTCCCGTTTCGCCACGCTCACCTGAAACTTTCGCCCATTGCTTGCCTCCGTCTACAGAAAGATAAACGGCAGTATCATTCTTCTTACCCCCACCAATCAGAATGGCATCATCCGGCAATTGGCTTCCTAATTTCAATTCAGGAGGTATATTCTGTGTATTAGCGCCGATTATATTGCCTTCAGAATCTTTCATCAGTTCGCCGTCAAGCGTCCAATACCAATTTCCATCTTCCGACTGCTTTATACCGATCAGGGGGGTATTCCCTTTTTCGCCTTTCTCGCCGTGATAGATCGTAGCCGGTTCCTGATTCTTAAAACGTATCGTATAACCGACCGTATCACTGCCTAAAACCACAGGAGTGACATCCGTGATATAGTCATTTTCGTCCATCAACTTTTGAAGAGCATCAATATTGCTACTGGCCGCAGCCTGCCAGGTTTCCAAAGCTTCGATACGGTTCTCCAATCCCGAAATCTTATTCCATAAATCTTCATCATTATAGCATCCGGTCATAAACACAGCAGAAAGAGCTAACCAAACACAAATACTTGTTTTTATCTTTTTCATTTTTCTGTTATATAAAAATTCGATTAATAATACTAATCAGTCTTGACTACCGGCATCGCTGGATGCCGGTAGTCAAGACCATTCGGTGCCAGTTACCAGCACCGTTCAGTGCCGATGACCGGAACAAATTATAATTCACCCGGACGTTCTTCTTCTCCGGGAATATTTCCCACATACAAAGGATAGGGGAAGCGGTTTCGACGGGGTTCCTTCAACAACTTCTTTGAATTTGTGCTTGCCTGAGTCGCAACCTCCAAATAGTAAGCCCCCTTATTTAACTGAGGAATGATAAATGAAAAAAAAGATGGGTCGTTGCGTAGTAAAGCAGAAACCGGGACAGGGATTTCCGTTTTATCCGTATCGGACACGAAGAAGAAGCCGACCGTCTGCCCTTCAGAACCGGTTATCTTCACCCGGTTGCCTTCGCCGTTAAGACCACCGCCCGGAGTGATCCGAAGATTTTCACTGCCGGTTGCCACATCGACAACTTTCGTAATGGTCGGCAATCCTTCTTCCGTACCGGCGACAATCACACTGATGTTTTTCAAATCTTCCTTAAATTCGATACGGGGTGAACAACGTAAAGTTACATTGTTGACCGACGGATCGAATTTGGCATCCGGATCTATAAACGGACCGTCCACGCCAAGTGAATTATTAGCAAACCCGAACTCTACGGTAGAAGCATTGTAAAGTTCTATCTTAGCCTGGGCCATCAAGTCGTTATAGGCACTCTCCAACTCAGACGCCGTAAATTTACTGTTCGTTGCAGCCAGCTTGCATAAGTCTTTGACTGAACGATTTGCCTGATAAGTTACATTAAAAGAAAAGTCATCATCACGCTCCGTCAGCTTATTAGCGACTAATTTGCCGGTAATGCTACGCATTTTAGGTTCGTTTAAAGCCATAAATTTAAAATTTGATTAAGTTCGATTAGAACTATTTCCTTTTATGGCGTTTTTCAAGTAACGAAATCCATATCAACAACCAAAACACACCTTATTTTGGCAAAAAGGTTCAAACGGGTAATAAAAATTAATACAAAAACCCGTTTTGTTAGGATTTATTTTATAGATTTGCATCATTATTAACGTAGTTCTAATCGAACTATGTCTGTTTTTTTGTTTCCTTTTAATTATCAATTATTATTACAAATACGAATTTCCGGCTACTTTCGTAGTACAAATGGGATTCCTGCCATTTATAAGAAATCCTCCCGCATCGGACTGAACGTGTCGATCAGAACACCAGCTTCCAAACATATGCAACCGTGCAGAATACCCGGTTTCATATATACGCCGTCGCCCGGACGCACAATCTTCGTTTCACCGTCCGTCGTGAACTCGAACACACCACTCGCTACATAAGTCGTTTGCGTATGAGGATGTGTATGCGGCGTTCCGATTGCTCCTGTTTCGAACTTGACTTTGACCATCATCAGGTTGTCGTTATAACCCATAATTTGCCTAACGACACCTTCACCCGCTGATTCCCATGGCATTTCTGCCTCAAACTGAAAATTGTTACTCTCGTATTTCATGATTTTGCAATTTAATTATTACAAAAATAATCGTTTTTTCGTACATTTGATGCATTATTAAATCTATCAACATGAAAAATAGAATTTCTACTGGGGCGCTCTTCGCCATGCTTATGCTTATGGCCATGCTTCCCCGAACCGGACATTCACAAGAAATCGATCCCAACGCCTATTACGAGATCGTAAGCAGCAACAACCTGGTTCTCGACAATCAAGACAGCGAAGACGACGGGACCCAGATATTCATCAACAACCGTGTGGAGAACCGCGTGTCGCAGGTATGGCAACTAACGACTCCCGGCTATGGGGTCTATAAGATCTGCACGCCCCTCTCCGATAAATGCGTGGACAACAACAACACGAAAGAACCGGGCCCGGTTATCCAGTGGGACAACGGAGCGACCAATATGAACCAATTCTGGAAACTCACGAAGATAGGCGGAAACACCTACACGTTCACCAACATAACAAACGGGTTGAACCTCGGTATCAGTGACGACGGGCAACCAGGAAAAGCGGCTCTCCAGCTTGTCGCTGATTCGACCAGTGCCAGACAACACTGGACACTACGCCGGTCAAACATCAAAATTGACAAGGAGGCCCTGCGCAGTTCCAGTGACAAGGATTGGGAGAACGAAACTATCTTCGCTATCAACAAGGAGCCGGGGCATACGACTTATGTCCCCTTCCCTTCCGTGGAAAGCCTGAAAAGTTCGCCAGACTACCGCAAAGCCTGGCTTCGCCCGAACTCGCCGCGCTACCAGTTGTTGAACGGCAACTGGAAATTCAATTGGGTAAAACAGCCGTCCGAACGTCCGGTCAATTTCTATAAACCGAACTACGATGTTTCCGGCTGGAAAGAAATTCCGGTTCCTTCCAATTGGGAAATGTACGGATACGGTACTCCTATTTATACAAACATCACGTATCCGCATCGCAACAACCCTCCTTTCATACAAGGCAAGAAAGGATACACGATTATGGACGAACCCAACCCGGTCGGCTCCTACCGCCGTGACTTCAATATTCCGGACGACTGGAAAGGAAGTGAAATCTTTATCCATTTCGACGGAGTCTACAGTGCAATGTACCTCTGGGTGAACGGAAAGAAAGTCGGGTACAGCCAGGGAGCGAATAACGACGCAGAGTTCAATATCACGAAATATATAAAGCCGGGAAAGAACGTCCTGGCTGTCGAAGTGTACCGTTGGAGCGACGGCAGCTACCTGGAAGACCAAGATATGTTCCGCCTGAGCGGTATCCATCGCGATGTTTATCTGTTCGCGACTCCCAAGCTGCGCTTGCGCGATTACTATCTGACCGCTTCCTTCACAGGAGATGACCTGAGCAAGGCGATATTCAATGTCCGTACAAACGTGACGAACTATGGCAAAACAGTGGACGAAGCGGTTGTCGACATCACGTTGCTGGACCAAGACGGCAAACAGGTGGCCTTTATATCCGATGTTGTCAAAGACATCAGGAAAGGACAGGAAACGGTCAACACGGCCAGCGTCGAAGTCAAGAACCCGCATCTCTGGTCTGCCGAGACTCCCTACCTTTACACGGCGATACTGGAACTGAAAGACAAGACAGGCAAAACACTAGAAGCTATGTCTTCACAATTCGGTTTCCGCAAAATCGAGATCAAGAACAAGCGGGTATATATCAATAATGAGCAGGTGTTCTTCAAAGGAGCCAACCGCCATGACATCCACCCTCAGCACGGAAAAGCGGTTCCGGTCGAGTCGATGATCGAGGATATATTGCTTTTCAAGCGTTATAATCTGAACACGATCCGCACGAGCCATTATCCGAACGATGCCAAGATGTACGCATTACACGACTACTATGGCCTCTACGTGATGGACGAAGCCGATATAGAGTGTCACGGCAACCATTCGATCAGCAACAAGGAAAGCTGGTTACCCGCCTATGTAGACCGTATGGTTCGCATGGTCGAGCGTGACAAGAACCACCCATCCGTCATCTTCTGGTCTATGGGTAACGAATCCGGTGACGGCAAAAACTTCGACACCGTATACAAGGAAGCCCGCAAACTCGATCCGCGTCCGATCCATTATGAAGGCAAAAACCGGATCGCCGACATGGATTCCCGAATGTATCCTTCCATCGAGTCGATGAAGCAACAGGACGAGGAGAAGAGCGACAAACCGTTCTTCCTTTGCGAATATGCACACGCGATGGGTAATGCGATCGGTAACCTCGACGAATATTGGGATTATATCGAAAACCATTCCCACCGTATGATAGGCGGTTGTATCTGGGACTGGGTGGACCAAGGTATCAACAAATATGGCGAACTGCCTGACCGTTACTACTTCGGCGGTGGTTTCGGCGACAAACCTAACGATTTTGATTTCTGCTGTAACGGTATCGTAACTCCCGACCGCCAAGTGACTCCCAAATTGATCGAAGTGAAGAAAGTATACCAATACATCAAATTCAAACCGGTAGACCTCAAGGCCGGCAAGGTGAAGCTGGAAAACCGCTATGATTTCCTTAATCTGAATCAGTTCGATTTACAATGGCAGTTGTTGAAAGACGGCCAAATAGTCGAATCGGGCGTATTATCTTTAGGCGATGCAGCTCCGAACAAAGACATCGAAGTGACGATTCCTTATAAAACGGCTTTGGATGCCGGCAGTGAATACTTCCTTAACTTGTCAGCCCGGTTGAAAAAAGATTGCAATTGGGCGAATGCCGGGCACGAAGTAGCCTCCGAGCAATATTCACTGACCGGAAAGATTGCGGTAGCTCCTGCCGACACGGCTTTCAACGACACACTGAAAGTCGAAGAAGAAAAAGGGCAGATCGGTTTTCGCGCTCCGGGATTCTTCATCGCTTTCAATCCAGAGACGGGCAAGATGGTTTCTTTACGCTATGCCGGTACGGATATGATCTATAATAAGGAAGGTTTCGATTTCAACTGGTTCCGTGCAATGGACAATGATAAACGGGACTATCTGCCGACCACCGTCAAAAAGCAGGCATTCGACTGGAAGCAGGCCACCGACAAAAAGTCGGTGACCATTACCACAAGCTTGGAAGCTACCGTAGGAAGCGGAACCCAAAAAGTGGTACTGCCATTCGACGTCACCTATACAGTCTATGCAAACGGTACGGTCGATGTAGACGCGACTTTCAAAGCTGGCAACGACTTCAACCTGCCTCGCCTCGGCCTTCAGGTTGCTTTGAACCCGACACTCGAACAGGTGGAATGGTACGGGCGCGGCCCGATTGAAAACTATTGGGACCGCAAAAATGCAGCCTATGTCGGCCTGTACAAGAACACCGTGACTGGAATGGAAGAAGCCTACGTACGTGCCCAGTCGATGGGTAACCGCGACGATGTACGCTGGCTGACGCTAAAAAGCCTCGATAACCAAGGTATCCGAATCACATCTAAAGACCACCTGAACTTCAGCGCACTCCACTTCACCGATCCGGAACTGTGGGAACTGACTTACGGGCATGACCTCGACAATATCCGCCGTGCGGAAGTGATTCTAAATCTCGATTGCATCCAGCGTGGTATTGGAAACGGCAGTTGCGGCCCAGGCCCGCGCCCACATTATGAAATTGAAAAGAACAAAAACTATAGCTACTCGTTCCGCATCGAGAACGCGAAGTAACCTATCGGCGAATGAAGACTTAACCGCCTTGTTTCCACGCTCGACGCGGGATCGCAAAAGAACAGGCATTATCTACGGCCAGTTATAACGCGATCCTGTGCCCAGCACAGGAATAAGGCGGTTTTTATTCACCGATAAAGCATCATTCAAACAAAGCAACCATTTACTAAGCCCCTATAAAGAATGAAGAAAATCTTATTGACCGCAGGCTTTACCCTATTCGCTTGGGGATCGACCTGCCTGGCGCAAAGCACGTATTTCAGCGACAGTAAAGAATGGCTCCGGAAAGCTGAGGCCTGCAAGCCGAAGTTGAGTTATCAGACTATTTCTCCCGTCAAAGTCGTCCGTTCCGTACAGGACACAAAAGCATTCCTGGGCTGGCGGATGGAAGATGCCGGACAACCGGATATCCTCTTCAACGAGCCGTTCAAAAAGCATCCAGCCATTACCCTGGATTTCGGCAATCATTATACCGGCTATCTCACTTTCTCCATCAAACCGTCCGGATTAAAAGCAGCAGACGCACCCGTCCGGCTTAAGTTCACCTTTGCAGAAGTTCCGGGAGAGTTGAACACCCCGCTCGAACCTTATAAGGGAGGTTTGGCCCGTTCCTGGGTGCAGGACGAGATCGTGACGGTCATGAGCGTCCCCCACGAGATGACGATCCCGCGCCGCCTGGCAGGACGCTACCTGAAAATCGAACTGCTGGGCATATCGGGCAGTTTCGACTTCGTGTTCGACAAACTGACCTTCAAGACACAAACCTCCGTCACCAACGAAGCACCGGCTTTAGCCTCTACCACCGATCCCCTGGTCCGGGATATATATAAAGTAGGCTTGAATACCCTGAAAGAATGCATGCAGACTGTCTATGAAGACGGCCCCAAACGGGATCGCCGCCTGTGGATCGGCGACCTCTATCTCGAAGCATTGGCAAACGCCCATACGTTCAAGAACCATGAACTGACCAAACATTGCCTGTATCTGCTCGCCGCCTTCGCCAACGACGAAGGCTTGCTGCATGCCACACTGCTCGAAAAGCCTCAACCCCATCCGCAATACGGCACGCACACACTGGACTACTGCCTCATTTATAACGTAGCATTGTTGGAATACCTGAAAGAGACGGGGGACATGGAAACAGCAAATGACCTGTGGCCTGTTGTTGTCCGCCAGATAGAGTTAGCACTTCGCCAGTTTTCACCGGAATGGATCTATGACATGGACAAGAAACCTCAATACTGGTTGGTATTCGACTGGAAAGACGGATATGACCGGCAGGCTTCCATGCAAGGACTAACGATTTTCGCCCTACAACACAGCTACGAATTGGCTAAAATGTTAGGCAAAGAAAAGGAGGCCGGCGAATGGCCGACAATAGCCAGCAAGATGAAGAAAGCTGCCCGCCAACATTTCTATGACAAGAAGCGAGGAGTAATGGTCAGCGGCAAAGACAAACAAATCTCCTATCTGTCGCAAGTTTGGATGATCCTATCCAACACACTGGACAAAAAAGAAGGGGCTAAGGCAATGGCTACCGTCATGTCCATGCCCGACGCTTGCTATCCGGGCTGCCCCTATGCTTACCATTATGTGATAGAAGCCCTTCTGCAATGCGGCATGCCGCAAGAAGCACGCAAACTGATTACCGATTATTGGGGTAGTATGGTAAAGCGGGGAGCCGATACCTTTTGGGAAGTCTATGACCCGAACAATGATTACCTTTCCCCCTATGGCTTCTTCGTAATCAATAGCTATTGCCATGCCTGGAGTTGCACCCCGATCTATTTCATCAACAAATATCCGGAGATATTCCAAAAATAACCTCTTCCATGCCGGTTAAGGAACTGTATCAAAATACCTATATGATTTCTCTTAGGCACGGATTACATGGACTTTTTTATTCTTTCCTCGTGTAACCCGTGCCAAAAAAACAAATAGCAAGCGAATTTTTATTTTGACCTCATGAAATCTTTCAGGAGGTGTGTCGATCAGCAGTCAGAATTTCTTCCCATCCTTCCAAAACCAAAAGTCCTCATCATAAACTCAGATAGCCACTCGCATAGAACAACTTACAATAACAAAGATAAAACAAGTATCCTCATTACTATTTATAACATAAAACAGCCCTATTTATAACAATTCATCACAAATACATTATTATTATACATTAAGACATAATTTGCATATCAAAAATGTCAAAACGTCGTATATTTGCATTGTAATAAAACAAAAAGACATATTAAACAAATAATAGCGATAAAATGACAGAACCAATCAGATTTACAAAGATGCACGGAGCCGGAAACGACTACATATACGTGAATACAATGGCTTTTCCGGTCCGGAACCCGAAAGAGCTTGCTATTAGGTTGAGTGCTCCCCATACCGGGATCGGCTCGGACGGACTGGTTCTGATCGGTTCATCAAAAATCGCCGACTTCAGCATGCGTATTTTCAATGCGGACGGTTCCGAAGCCATGATGTGTGGAAATGCCTCCCGTTGTATCGGCAAATATGTATATGACAAAAGACTGACGAACAAAAAAAACATTACGCTGGAAACATTATCCGGCATCAAGGAGTTGCAACTGACCACCCGGAAACTTTCCGGTCCCCACGAAGAGGTAACCGAAGTGACGGTCGACATGGGCTGTCCGGTAATAGGTGAAACAGCCCTTGAAATAGAAGCCGGAGACTATTTTTATACGGGAACGGTCATCTCGATGGGGAATCCGCATCTTGTCATTTTTGTCGAAGATATCACGAATATAAATCTGCCGGTCATCGGACCTTTATTGGAATGCCATCCGCTGTTCCCGAACCGGACGAATGTCGAATTTGTCCAGGCGCTAAGTACAGACGAAGTACGGATGAAGGTTTGGGAACGCGGTTCCGGCATTACGCAAGCCTGTGGGACCGGAGCCTGTGCGACAGCCGTAGCAAGCGCAGTGCGCGGGAAAACCGGACGAAAAACCAAAGTCGTCATGGATGGAGGCCCTCTTACCATCCATTGGGATGAAAGTTCCGGACACGTCTATATGACTGGCGGGGCGGTCAAAGTATTCGAGGGGGAACTGGAAATATAAACACAACAAAAAACTATTGATAGAATATGGCACTGATTAATGAACATTTCCTGAAGCTGCAAAACAACTACCTGTTCTCGGACATCGCAAAGAAAGTAAACAGTTTTAAGGTTACACATCCCAAAAAGAAAATTATCCGCATGGGTATCGGCGATGTGACGCAACCGTTAGCCCCTGCCGTCATCGAAGCCATGCACAAGGCGGTCGACGAGATGGCAAGCAAGGATACATTCCACGGATACGGCCCCGAACAAGGCTATCCGTTCCTGATAGATGCCATCATCAAGAACGATTATGCCAGTCGCGGCATCTTCCTCGAACCCGGAGAAGTGTTCGTGAGCGACGGAGCCAAAAGCGACTGTGGAAACATCGGTGACATGCTTCGTCACGACAACAGTATCGGTGTGACAGACCCGGTCTATCCGGTATATATCGACTCGAACGTGATGAGCGGACGGACCGGTACGCTGGAAAACGGCAAATGGAGCGACGTGGTCTACATCCCCTGCACCGAAGCCAATAACTTCGTGCCCGATCTGCCCAGCCGCCGCGTAGACATCATTTACCTCTGCTATCCGAACAACCCGACCGGGACAACGCTTACGAAAGAAGAACTGAAGAAATGGGTGAACTATGCCCTTGCCAATGATTGCCTGATTATGTACGACTCGGCTTACGAGGCCTATATCCAAGATCCCAATATCCCCCACTCTATCTACGAGATCAAGGGAGCGAAGAAGGTGGCGATCGAGTTCCGCAGCTTCTCCAAAACAGCCGGTTTCACAGGTGTGCGCTGCGGTTACACGATTGTTCCGAAAGAGTTGAACGCCTTTACCCTGGCAGGCGAACGGGTTCCGCTGAACCGGATGTGGAACCGCCGTCAGTGCACGAAGTTCAACGGTACGAGCTACATCACCCAGCGAGGAGCCGAAGCAGTCTACAGCCCGGAAGGGAAAGAGCAGGTCCGGAAAACGATCGATTATTACATGGCCAACGCCCGCATCATGCGGGAAAGCCTCCAGAGCTGCGGCCTGCGGGTGTATGGCGGCGAAAACGCCCCTTACATCTGGCTGAAAACACCGGACGGACTCTCTTCTTGGAAATTCTTTGACAAACTGCTTTACGAAGTCAATATAGTAGGGACTCCCGGTGTGGGGTTCGGACCCGGTGGCGAGGGTTTTCTCCGTCTCACCGCTTTCGGAGACAGAGACGACACGCTGGAAGCCATGAGCAGGCTGAAGAAGTGGTTGCTCTAAGCTAACAGTCGATGAATTCCAATCCACAGGTTAATTTGGAAAATTATCACATCAAATCATTATATCTATGTCAAAGTTAAGATTCAGAGTAGTAGAAACAGCCTTCAAGAAACGGGCTGCAGAAGTACCGGCTCCGGCCGAACGTCCATCCGACTATTTCGGGCAGAACGTATTCAACCGGGCGAAGATGTTCAAATATCTTCCTGAAAAAGCGTACGAACGGATCACGGACTGCATCGACAACGGCGCTCCGCTCGACCGAGAAACAGCCGACATCGTAGCTGCCGGCATGAAGAAGTGGGCGATCGGAATGGGAGCCACCCACTACACGCATTGGTTCCATCCGCTGACCGAAGGAACAGCCGAGAAGCATGATGCTTTCGTCGAACACGATGGCAAGGGCGGCATGGTCGAAGAGTTCTCTGGCAAGCTACTGATCCAGCAGGAACCCGACGCATCCAGTTTTCCGAACGGCGGTATCCGGAACACATTCGAGGCACGCGGCTATTCCGCCTGGGACCCCTCCTCTCCCGCTTTTATCGTAGGTGACACACTCTGTATCCCGACTGTTTTCATCGCTTATACCGGAGAATCGCTGGACTACAAAGCCCCGCTATTGAAAGCCCTCGAAGCCGTTAACAAGGCTGCCACAGACGTCTGCCATTACTTCAATCCGGATGTAAAGAAAGTATACGCTTACCTGGGCTGGGAACAGGAATACTTCCTAGTCGACGAAGGACTGTATGCCGCACGTCCCGACCTGTTGCTGACAGGCCGTACGCTGATGGGACACGAAAGTTCGAAGAACCAGCAATTGGAAGACCACTACTTCGGCGCCATCCCGACCCGTGTCATGGAATTTATGAAGGAGTTGGAAATCGAGTCGCTCAAATTAGGCATTCCTTTGAAAACACGCCACAATGAAGTCGCCCCGAACCAGTTCGAGCTGGCTCCCGTCTTCGAAGAATGCAACCTGGCGAACGACCATAACCTGCTTGTAATGGCTCTGATGCGCAAGATCAGCCGCAAACATGGCTTCCGTGTCCTGCTGCACGAGAAACCGTTCAAAGGCATAAATGGTTCCGGCAAACACAACAACTGGTCACTGGGAACCGACACAGGCATCCTGCTGATGGCTCCGGGCAAGACACCGGAAGAAAACCTCCGCTTCATCACCTTCATCGTCAATGTGCTGATGGCTGTCTACCGCCACAACGGATTACTGAAAGCCAGCATTTCGAGTGCCACCAATGCCCATCGTTTAGGAGCTAACGAAGCACCTCCTGCAATCATCTCCAGCTTCCTCGGAACACAGTTGTCGAAAGTCCTGGAACATCTCGAAAAAAGCGAACCGGAAGACCTGATGCTGGCAGGCAAGCAAGGCATGAAGCTCGACATCGCCCGTATCCCCGAACTGCTGATCGACAATACCGACCGTAACCGTACCTCACCTTTTGCCTTCACCGGCAACCGTTTCGAATTTCGTGCCGTAGGCTCCGAGGCCAACTGCGCTTCCGCCATGCTCGCCCTGAATGCTGCCGTAGCCGAACAGTTGAAGACATTCAAAACCGAGGTCGATGCAAAAATTGCCGATGGCAAGGAGACATTCGCCGCCATCCTCGAAGTACTACGTAAAGACATCAAGGAATGCAAGGCGATCCATTTTGACGGCAACGGCTACAGTGACGAATGGAAAGCCGAAGCAGCCCGTCGTGGCCTGGACTGCGAGACAAGCGTGCCGGTAATCTTCGACAACTATCTGAAAGAAAGCAGCATCCGGATGTTCGAATCCACCGGCGTCATGACACGCAAGGAACTGGAAGCCCGTAACGAAGTCAAATGGGAAACCTATACGAAGAAAATCCAGATCGAAGCTCGCGTACTCGGTGACCTGGCGATGAACCACATCATCCCGACCGCCACCAGATACCAGACTTCCCTGATCGACAACGTCTACAAGATGAAAGACCTCTTCCCTGCCGATAAGGCTTCCGCCCTTTCGTCCCGCAACCTGGAGATCATCGAAGACATCGCCAACCGCACCAACTTCATCAAAGAGAAGGTCGATGAAATGGTGGAAGCCCGCAAGGTCGCTAACAAGATCGAAAGCGAACGCGAGAAGGCAATCGCCTACCACGACAAGATCGTCCCGATGCTGGAAGCCATCCGCTACCACATCGACAAATTAGAACTGGTTGTCGACGACCAGATCTGGACATTGCCGAAATACAGGGAACTATTATTTATCAGATAGTTTTTTGTTGATTGTTTTGTGTTTGCAAGGGGAACGTGCTGTGAAGTATGGATCCCCTTCTTTTTTATTACAAAGGAATTGCATACCTTTGGAGCATAATTCAATAAGAAAGGAGTTTACGTCATAACGGCAATGGAATTACAACAATGGAAACAGAACTTTATCCGCAATTATCTGGACGAGATAGACAGTCTGGAAGTGATGGATAAGCTGGAAAAATATACAAAACGGATACTAAATAAAAAGCCGGTGGCTCTATCCCCTATCGCTTTCAATATAGACGAAGCAAATGCTGAAATCGATATTGCCGAAAAAGAATTAAGCGAAGGAAAAGGTATCAAAGAAATGGAGAACCTGCCTTTGCAAACAGGACAAAGCAGTATCGCTCTCTGGTAGAAGGCTACTATAAAATTATCTATACCATGAGAAAACGATCACACGATACAAGTCGTTTTATTATGGGATTGCCGTCAGAACCCCGACAAGCTCAAAAAACTATAAGACAAATATAAACAAATATGAACTACGGATTTGTAAAAGTTGCCGCCGCCGTACCGCTTGTACAGGTAGCGGATTGTTTTTATAATATAGAAAAAATAGAAGGACTGATGCGGCAAGCATCGGAAAAAGGCGTGCAGATCATCGCTTTCCCGGAACTGTCCGTCACCGGCTATACCTGCCTCGACCTCTTCGCCCAGCAGACGTTGCTCGATGGCGCAGAAGAGGCACTGCTCCAGTTGGTCAGCAACACGGCCGACCTGGATATCCTGACCATCGTCGGCGTTCCGCTACGGACGGAAAACCGGCTGATCAATGCCGCCGTTGTCTTCCAGAAAGGAGCCATACGGGGTGTCGTCCCCAAGACATATTTGCCCAACTATAAAGAGTTTCAGGAACAACGCTGGTTCACATCTGCCACGGAACTTCGGGAATCGACAATTTCCATCGGGGAAGAAGAATATCCGATGGGCAGCCACCTGCTGTTCCGTTCGGGACGGCTGACTGCCGGCATCGAGATATGCGAAGACCTCTGGGTTCCCGTCCCCCCCAGTTCCCTGCTGGCGATGGAAGGAGCCAACATCATCTTCAACCTCTCCGCCAGCAACGAGCTGATCGGCAAGCACGCCTACCTGCGTTCGCTGATCTGCCAGCAATCCGCCCGTTGCATGGCAGGCTATGTCTACGCCTCTTCCGGCTTCGGCGAATCGAGCACCGACCTCGTCTTTGCCGGTAACGGGATCATAGCCGAGAACGGCAACCTGCTTGCCGAATCTCCCCGTTTCACGATGGAAGAACAGCTTGTCATCAGCGAGATCGACATAGAGACTTTGCAGAACGACCGGCAAGTCAACACCAGCTTCATGTATGGCACATCCGGTCTACCGAAGGAAAAGGCACAGGTTGTAGACTTCCAAGTCCGGATTCCGGACGGATTCAGCCTGACGCGTCCGGTCGATCCGCATCCGTTCACTCCCTCCGGAGAGGCTTTGAAGGAACGCTGTGAAGAAATATTCCACATACAGGTAGCCGGCCTTGCCAAACGACTCGTCCATGCACATGCTCAAACGGCTGTCGTCGGTATTTCAGGCGGGCTGGACTCCACCCTGGCTCTGCTCGTGACCGTCATGACGTTCGACGTTCTGAAGATGCCACGGGGGCAGATCATCGGCATCACGATGCCCGGCTTCGGTACGACCGACCGCACCTATACTAACGCTTGCGACCTCATCCGCTCCCTCGGCGTCACACTGAAAGAGATCCCGATCAAGGAAGCCTGCCTTCAACATTTCCGCGACATCGACCATGATCCGTCCGTCCATGACGTGACCTACGAAAACAGCCAGGCACGCGAACGGACCCAACTGCTGATGGATGTCGCCAACCAGAAGAACGGCCTCGTGATCGGAACCGGCGACCTCTCCGAACTGGCACTCGGCTGGGCGACCTACAACGGCGACCATATGTCGATGTACGGCGTGAACGGCAGCATCCCGAAAACATTGGTCAAATACCTGGTCGAATGGGTTGCCAATCACAAGGTGGACGATGCCTCCCGCCTCACCTTGCTGGATATCGTCGACACGCCGATCAGCCCCGAACTGATCCCGGCAGACGAGAACGGCAACATCAAGCAAAAGACAGAGGACTTGGTCGGCCCGTACGAACTGCACGACTTCTTCCTCTACCATTTCCTGCGTTTCGGTTCCCATCCGTCCAAGATTTATTTCTTAGCGCAAAAAGCCTTCGCAGGCATCTACGACAATGCAACGGTCAAGAAATGGCTCTACACCTTCTTCCGCCGCTTCTTCCAACAACAATTCAAACGCAGTTGCCTGCCAGACGGCCCCAAGGTCGGCTCCGTCAGCCTCTCACCACGTGGTGACTGGCGTATGCCGAGCGATGCGGTGTCGCGACTCTGGTTGGAAGAGATAGAACGGATCAACATATAGATACCGGACCGATTCACCCGACAAAGATACGAAACCATAAAAAAGCAAAGTCGATTAGAGTCGATTAGAGTCGATTAAAATGACTGCTAAAACGATTTTTATTGGTATTCATTGTTTTATTGATAGCTATGTCTATTTGCAAAAAGCCCGTAAGGCAATAGGAATCATTAAATTAGAACAGCAAAAGGACAGATGGTGTCCTTTTGCTGTGTCCATTCCCTATATATAATAACTAAGTATTCTCTTATAACTAATTATAAAACGGGACTTTTTTCAATTTTTGAAAACGACAAAAGGCGAAACTTCAAAAAATCCCGCCAACTCCTAAAGGACCGGCATCTCAGCCCCCCAATCAAAACACCGGTGTTTTGAAAACGAATCACCGGTGTTTTGAATTCAAATCACCGGTGATTCGCACCATAAAGCAGCAGGCTATATATAAAAGCAGATCACAATCCGGAAGAATCGATCCATGAACATGAAAAGATTAATCGACTCTATTCGACTCTAATCGACTCTAATCGACTCCGCTTTTTTATAATGCCATATATTTGCAGGGTAATCGATTCACAAACGCTCTTTGAAATATTTACATATAGCCAACCGTTCCCACAAAAAAAGGCTACCGGAACCCGATAGCCTTTTAATGGATATTTCAATTTTCTTATTCAGACAATGCAAATGCCGGCTGACGGTGAATCCACTGTCCACGAGTAAAGTCGGGGAAGTCTACCAATGCGCCGCCACGGGCGATAGACATCTCGGACAAAGCGGAAATAGCGCTCCATGCAGCAGCATCGTAGCAGTCCATAGGAGCCGGTTTCTTGTTATGGATAGCGTTGATCAAGTCGAACATCATCACGTAGTCCATACCACCGTGTCCGGCCTGAGCAGCTTCGGCTTCATGTTTGGACCACAATGTATGGTCGAACTTCTTGAACCATTCTTCCGAATCATCCCAACGGTGAGGTTTGGATTGGTTTTCAACGTATACGTGATCGCCATCGTTCATCCATAAACCTTCGGTTCCCTGAATGCGGAATCCCAAAGAGTAAGGACGGGGGGAATTCGTATCATGCGTAACGATAACCGTCTGTCCGTTCGCACACTTGATCATGGAAGTCACGATGTCACCCAAGTTGAAGCGGACTTTTGCCAACGGATGATTTTCACCGCCATTGTCCACGATGAACTTATGCAAACCGCGAGACTGGGTTGCCATAGCAGACAAGGAGAGAAAACGGTTACCACGGTTGATGTCTAGGCAGTTTGCCACCGGTCCGATTCCATGCGTCGGATAGACATCGCCGTTACGGCGGACAGAATGGTTCGTACGCCACTGGGCTTCTGCAAACGCATCTTTACCCATGCGCAACTCACCGCCTTTCTGGTAAGTATAATGTTTACCATCATTGAATTTGACATCGCGCAAATCATGTTCGTAACCGCAAGTCGCATGCAGCAATTCACCGAACAGGCCTTTGCGGACCATGTTCAACGCAGCCATGCAGTCGCGACGATAGCAAACGTTTTCCATGATGTTCAGATGGCTTCCCGTAGCTTCCGATACGTTGACCAGATCCCAGCATTCTTCCAGCGTATTGGCGGCAGAGACTTCCACACCGACATAAGGGACACCGGCTTTCATGGCTGCAACCGACATCGGCACGTGCCATTCCCACGGGCTGGCGATGATGACACAATCGAATTCTTCGTTGTTCAACATCTTTTCAAATTCACGTTCGCTGCCTGTATATACCTTCGGAGCCGGAACATTGAACTTGGCGATATGATCCAGCGTACGCTGGATCGGACCAGCTTGGATATCGCAGATAGCCACGATCTTGTTTCCGGGGATAGACAACACGTTGTTAATATGTTCGTGACAACGAGAACCTGTACCGATAAAACCGAAGCGTAATTTGCCATCGTCTTTGCCGGCGGGTTTCTTTTTCTTCTCTGCACTAGTTTCTGTTGTAACCGTAGCAGCAGCATTGCTACTCAATGCAAGACCGGCCGTACCGATTCCGGCAGCGGTCATCTTTTTCAGGAATGAACGACGAGTGTTTTCCATTTTTCAATTTAGAATTTTATGTTAAGTGGGCAAATGTATAACATTCCATGCATATATCAAAGGAGATAGCCCATTATTTTGCAACCGTTCTCTTCTTATTCCGCCAAAAGCTGCCATCCCGTTTGCTACCGAACATATTCCGGCGCTTGGACTCTTCTTTTATCGCTTTTTTCTTCTCGGCTACCGCTTCCTTTACCTCGACCGTCTCGAACATATGACCTCCGGCAACCGGTACTTCTTTACCGATCAGCTTCTGGATATCTTTCAGATACGGAACCTCTTCCACATCGCAAAAGGAAAAAGCGATCCCGCTACGGCCGGCACGACCGGTACGGCCGATACGGTGCACATAGGTTTCAGGTACATTCGGCAAATCATAGTTGATGACATGCGAAAGATGGTCGACATCGATACCGCGGGAGGCGATATCGGTCGCGATCAGGACACGGAGCGTATGATCCTTAAAACTGGATAAGGCACGCTGACGGGCACTCTGCCCTTTGTTTCCATGAATGGCTTCCGCACCGATCCCGGATTTGTTCAGGACACGGGCAACCTTGTCGGCTCCGTGCTTCGTACGAGTAAAAACCAAGACGGATTCCAGTGAGCGGTCTTCCAGCAGATTCTTCAACAGGTTGATCTTTTCCACTTTCTCAACAAAATAGACAGACTGGTCGATCGTATCGACGGTTGAAGAAACAGGAGTCACCTCCACTTTCTCAGGTTCATGAAGGATCGTTCCGGCCAGGCGTTCGATCTCCGGCGGCATCGTTGCAGAGAAGAACAGGGACTGGCGCTTTCGGGGCAGTAAAGGAAGGATGCGTTTGATGTCATGGATAAATCCCATATCCAGCATCCGGTCGGCTTCGTCCAAAACAAAATATTCCAATGTGTCCAGGCGGATAAAACCTTGATTGATCAAATCCAGCAGACGCCCGGGAGTTGCGATCAATACGTCTACACCCCGTTCCAATGCATCTGTCTGCGGCTTCTGCCCCACGCCACCGAAAATAACGGTATGTTTTACGTGAGTATAACGCCCGTATGCCGTAAAACTTTCACCTATCTGGATCGCCAATTCGCGTGTCGGAGTCAGGATCAAGGCTTTGATGCCCGGTTTACGTCCCCTCGAAATCCGCTCTTCGATCTTTTGGATGATAGGGATGGAGAAAGCTGCCGTCTTACCTGTTCCGGTCTGTGCGCAACCTAATAAATCAGATCCGTCCAATACTACGGGAATGGCTTCGGCTTGTATGGGAGTGGGAGTTGTGTACTTTTCTTTTTTGAGAGCCTTTCGTATCGGCTCGATTAGTTCCAATTGTTCAAATGTCATATAATAAGTATGAGCCGTCACGGCTCGTTAAATAAATAATGGTGACAAAGATACACAAAAATCCGGCATCTCTGCAATAATTTGCTATATTTGCGTGCTTTTTAAAAATATTCAGTTCTTTTTGATTCTCATGAAAGAATTATTGTCACTACTCAAACGGTTCTTCGGATACACTTCATTCCGCCCCTTACAGGCCGAAATCATACAGCGCACCTTGCAGAAAGAAGATTCGCTGGTCCTGATGCCTACGGGTGGCGGCAAGTCGATCTGTTTCCAGCTTCCGGCGATCTATATGCCGGGAACCGCCATCGTAGTATCTCCCCTTATCGCTCTGATGAAAGACCAGGTCGAAGGGCTGATCGCCAATGGCATACCGGCTGCTACGCTCAACAGCATGATGCCGGAGGAAGAACGCCACCGGGTACGACAACTCTGCATACAGGGAAAGGTGAAACTGCTTTACATCTCCCCCGAAGGGATCATTAGCGAACTGCACTGGCTCCTGCCCCGCATCGACATTTCGCTGATCGCCATCGATGAAGCGCATTGTATCTCGCATTGGGGACATGATTTCCGCCCCGAATACACCCAGTTGTCCGTTCTGAAAGAGAATTTTCCGAAAGTACCGATCATCGCCCTGACAGCTACGGCAGACAAAATCACCCGGACGGACATCCTGAATCAATTGAAACTGCGTGATCCTAAAACATTCATCTCGTCTTTCGACCGCCCGAACCTGTCGCTCACTATCCGTCGCGGGCTGAGCAAAAAGGAAAAGATCGCAGCGATCGTCCATTTCATCAACCGGCATCACCGGCAGAGCGGTATCATCTACTGCATGAGCCGTAACAGTACGGAGTCTTTGGTCGAAGAACTGTCTGAGTACAGCATCCGGGCAGTCGCCTATCATGCCGGGCTAAGCTCCGACAAACGCGAGAAAGCACAGGACGATTTCATCAACGACCGTGTTAATGTAGTGTGTGCAACGGTCGCATTCGGGATGGGGATAGACAAAAGTAATGTCCGCTGGGTCATTCATTATAATATGCCGGCAAGCATCGAGAACTACTACCAGGAAATAGGCCGTGCCGGACGGGACGGAATGAAAAGCGACACGCTTCTGTTCTATTCCGTGGGCGACATCCTGCTCCTTCGCCGTTTTGCAGAGGAAAGCGGACAGAAAGACGTCAGTTTACAGAAGTTGAACCGGATGCGCAGGTATTGCGAGGCAGACATCTGCCGGCGTCGTATCTTGCTGAGCTATTTCGGAGAAGAAACGGACAAGGACTGCGGGAACTGTGACGTCTGCAAGAACCCTCCCCAACGTTTCGACGGGAGCATCTTGGTACAGAAAGCCCTGAGCGGTATTTTTCGTACCGGGCAAACAGCCAATATGCACCTGCTAATCGATATACTCCGGGGAGCCGAAAAGGATGAACTGAAGGAAAAAGGATACGACAAGCTAAAAACCTATGGTGTTGGCAAAGACCTCAGCTACAAAGAGTGGAAAGAATACTTATATCAGATGCTTCAGCTCGGTTATATTGAAATCGACTATATGTCGGCCGGTCACCTGAAAGTGACTCCATTAGGACGTAAAGTCCTTTTCGGCGAGCAGCAGGCGCTCATGACCATTTACCAAAAGATCAAAGATTTTGCCCTGCCGACCAAGAAAGGCGGCTACAAATACCGTCCGATCCGTCCGATCGAATCCACTTCCGTGGATGAAACGTTGCTCGACTCCCTGCAACAACTCCGTAAGCAGATTGCCGAACGCGAACATACCCCGGCTTATATCCTCTTTTCGGATGACGCCCTCGAAGATATGGTCCGTAAGAAACCGGTTACGCTCGACGAGTTCAGCGAAATACGAGGTGTCGGACAGCTCAAGCTGGACAAATACGGCAAGGTATTCGTCGCCCTAATCCGCTTTGTCCTTCGTTTGCCTAAAAAGGAATAAAAAAAGAAAAACAAACAATCGTTCTATTCTTTTGTTTATATTTATATAATGAATAGAATGACAGATACAATGAAAACAGTTCCCATACTCTTGTTGCTTTGCCTTTCCACACTGAGTTTCTGTACGACAAAGCCAGGAGAGCCGCAAGGATCCGGTTTACCCGGACTAGACACTCCCGTTGCAGAAACAGTACCGAAGGCGGCCCCTCCCCTCATTGAAACCGTTATAGAAAAGGAACTGCTTTACGACCAGCATACGTTGGCCGATACTTACCCATACAAGGATACAATGCGGGAATTCCAATGGGATAAGATCCGTTCCGGTCTCCGTCTGCTCGATTCGCTCCGACAGAAGCCGTCCCGTTGGGCGATCTTTCAAAACTACAGGAACAAGAACGGGGAAGCCCCGCTGGTCCGGAAGTTTCATCGCGATGCTTACAAGCGGGTTTCCGACACTTTAGGTATCGAACGTTACCAGTCTGTCCCGCTATATCTGCCGGAAGATACACTGACTGCCGAACGCTATGGTCGTGACGGTGCTCTTGTGAAATTGCTTGATGACAGCAACCGCCTTTTCCGTATCCAAACGATCTATACAAACGGGGAATGGCTGGTTCCCGGAAAATATGTCAAGCCGATAGCCGATAGCGTCACATTCGACAAGGCCATATTCGTCGACGTCACCAACCAGAACATCGCAACACTCGAGCATGCAGGTTCCAAATGGTTGGTCAGAAGCATGAATCCGGCCACAACAGGGCAGCACCGTCCTCCATACGCACAGGAAACGCCATTAGGCATATTTGTCGTTCAGGAAAAGAAGGCAAGGATGATTTACCTCGTAGACGGCAGCAAAGAGACAGGCGGATTCGCTCCTTATGCCAGCCGGTTCACCAACGGAGGTTATATCCACGGGGTCCCGGTAAACGCGCCACGCAAGTCGCTGATCGAATACAGCCCAACGCTTGGAACGACCCCACGCTCCCATATGTGCGTCCGGAATGCGACCTCTCACGCCAAGTTCGTTTATGATTGGGCACCTGTAAATGAGACTATTGTTTTCGTTTTTGATTAAAAGTCTTATCTTTGTGCGACATTATTCAATCTTATGTTATTGCGTATCTGTTTATACTTGTTTTTATTATTTCTTCCGGCTAATTATACGACAACCAGAAGTTCGTCTCCCCTGATTCCGGCTGATCCCGCGGCGGCCATGTCTTCGGTATGCCGACAGCTCTATGCTGATATGCAGCTGGATAGTATGGTGGACTATACCGCTTTCGAACAGGCGATAACCGGAGCACAGGCAATCGAACGGCGTAACAAGGATATCATTACCCTAATCGACTTCACAAAGCCTTCCACGGAAGAACGGCTTTACGTCCTGGATATCCGGCATAAGAAACTCCTGTTCTCCTCTCTCGTCTCACACGGAAAAAACAGCGGAGGAAATTACGCCACTTCTTTCTCCAACAAAGTCAATTCTTACAAAAGTTCATTGGGATTTTTCGTTACGGAAAATACCTATCAGGGCAAAAATGGCTACTCCTTAGTCCTGAACGGCTTGGAAAAAGGGATCAACGACCGGGCAAAAGAACGGGCGATCGTAGTGCACGGGGCGAGTTATTGCAGCCCGTCTGTTGCCGTCTCGACGGGCCGCTTAGGAAGAAGTTTCGGTTGTCCCGCCCTACCCCCGTCGCTTGCCAAGCCGATCATTAACACCATCAAGGACGGGACCTTACTCTACATCTATGCCAACGACAAGGAGTATCTGAGTCAAAGCACGATCTTATCAACCGGAAGATCGATTTCCCCGAACTCGATCATCGCATTGAACAGCCTGATACGGGAATAGCCCGGTAAATCCTCCGGACGGATATCACCTGCAACCAGCTCTCCCTGATCCAGCAACGAAGCCCTCTTCGTCCCTGCCAGCAACGGTGCGGAGGGAGTGATCCATTGTTTCCTGTTCCAGAATGCCACGTTGCAAATAGAGGTGTCGGTCAACAACCCTTTCCGGACGACCAACACATCATCTTCTGTCTCGCGGCACGCGAACAAGCGGTTCAGCACACTCCGATCTCTGCTTTTATACCGATAGTCGGCTTCGTCATCGACAACCAACCGCAAAGAGGATACTGGGCGGAAGTGATAGGCGGCATACTCCACGTTCCGGATATCCACATCATATTCGACCCGACACTTCGTCCGCTCCCGATAGTTCACGGGGCGGATGTAATCGTTCAAATCAAGCACATCGGTTTGACGTAGCACGTTCCGACGTGTCTCATTCATACGCCGGTTATGGTAGGATAGGTTATGAATCCGCCCGTTCTCGATCCGGATTGTTTCAATAAATAGGGACATATACTTTCTGCTTCATTTCATTATATTCGCTTGTCAAATCACTTTGGGAAGTGATTCCCCCTCCACTCTTAAAGATCAACGAGCCATCCGCCTGCTGTTCCAAAAAGCGGATCATAACGGCACTGTCCAGGCTATTCCCGTCAAAATAGCCCATGACACCCGTATAAAACCCCCTTTCGTAGGTCTCGGCTTCCGCGATAATCTCCATTGTCTTCTTTTTGGGCGCCCCGGTAATGGAACCTGCCGGAAGGAGCCGGAAGAACAAATCTCCCACTTCAGCCTGCCAACCTCCGGCAAGACGGCCCCGGATCTCCGAACTGACCTGCAACAAAGCCCCCTGATGTGTCGGTAGTTCGTCTATGTAGCGATAACGGGTCACCATCACCTCGGTCGCCACCATACTGAGGTCATTGCGGATCAGGTCGACAATCGTAGCATGTTCAGCCGTTTCCTTCGGATCCTCTAATATCCGCCTGCGGGCATCCGGCAATGTAGCATCGATCGTCCCTTTCATCGGATAGGAATAGATATGTTCATCCCGAATCTTCACGAATATCTCAGGAGAGAAAACGACAAAACGGTCTTTCATCCAGAGCTTATACCGGGCTTCCGAACTGACAAAAACGTCCTTCAAGCTCAGATCGGTCCGAACAGGAGTGGCGCAAGTCAGATTGACCAGATAGGAGTTTCCGGCCCGGATATGTCCGACCACCTTATGAAACGAGTCGGCGTAGGCCGATTGTGTGATAGGGAATGTTTCCCATCGGATCGCAGAAGTTCGGTTCTCCCAATCATTCACACGGCTTGCAGTCGCAACATTCGTCACACCGTCCAGATTGTAGAGCAATGCCTCCGAATCGATCTGATCCGGCTCTTCCACAATCACCTGCTCTTGCTTGTAATCGATCACAAACAGGAAAGGCCGCCTTTCCGCACCCAATCGGTTCATACGGCAGACGGCCTCTATGCGGTTATAGAATCTCATATCAGAAAACGTTCGGTCAAACCACCAAAAGCATCGATACGGCGATCTCGGAAGAAAGGCCACCAACGGCGGACATTCTCGCTACGCGTCTTGTCGATCTCCACAATTCGTATTTCTTCATCATTATTGGAAAGTTCGGCCAAAAGTTCACCCTGCGGACCAGCGACGAAACTGTTTCCCCAGAACTGAATGCCATTCGTTTGTCTGGACGGATCGGCCTCGTGTCCTACCCGGTTTACCGTAACGACCGGAAGACCATTGGCTACGGCATGCCCCCGCTGAACAGTTACCCACGCTCCTAACTGGCGTTTTTTCTCTTCCTCCGTGTCACTGCTTTCCCAACCGATAGCTGTCGGATAAATCAGCAGTTCCGCTCCTTTCATCGCCATCAGGCGGGCTGCTTCGGGATACCACTGATCCCAACAAACCAATACACCCAATTTACCAACAGAAGTCTCGATCGGCTCAAATCCGAGATCACCGGGAGTAAAATAGAACTTCTCATAATAGGCCGGATCATCCGGAATATGCATTTTACGATATTTTCCGGCAATAGCGCCGTCTTTCTCAATAACGACAGCCGTATTATGATACAGACCGGGAGCTCGTTTCTCAAACAAAGAAAGTACCAATACGATCCCCAGTTCCTTTGCCAACGCTCCGAAGCCCTCTGTAGAAGGTCCTGGAATCGGTTCAGCCTGGTCAAACACTTCGGTATTCTCCGTCTGGCAAAAATAAAGCCCGTTATGCAACTCCTGCAAAACGACCAATTCAGCTCCTTGCAAAGCACAAGCCCGAATATTTTGTTTCAGTTTCTCAATATTAGCAGCCCGATCACTGCTATTCGCCTGCTGCACCAGCCCTAACTTCATGATTTATGATTTATAATTTATGATTTAGATTTGAAACCTCAATTGTCAATTGACACGACTCCCTCCGGGTACTGCATCGTCACACAATGTAGCGAACCATGTTGTTTAATCAACGGCAAGCAATTGATTCCTATAATCTCACGCTCCGGAAAAGCCTGTTGCAAAGCTTTCTTCGCCAGTTCGTCCTTCGGAGATTTATAATAGGGTAACAACACAGCCCCGTTGATAATCAAAAAATTGGCATAAGTGGCAGGAAGACGTTCTCCCTCCCATTCCACAGGGTCCGCCATCGGCAAGGCGATTAACCGGTAAGGTTTGCCGTCAGCCTGTCTGAAAGCCTGTAACTCCTGTTCCATCGCTTGCAGCTCCTCGAAATGTTCATCCGACTCATCCTTGCACTGCACGTACGCAATCGTATCTTCGCTACAGAACCGTGCCAGCGTGTCGATATGGCTGTCCGTATCATCACCGGCAAGATAACCATTTTCCAGCCATAAGATGCGTTCAAAGCCGAAGACATCCTTCAGATAGGCTTCCAACTCTTCCTTTTGCAGATATTCGTTCCGATTCTGAGACGAAAGACATTCGACCGTCGTCAACAGTGTTCCCTTGCCATCCGATTCGATACTGCCGCCTTCCAAGACAAACGGTTGCATATTGATGACCTGAACCCCGTCGGCAAATGTTCCCTGTACCGACAGGTTACGCGTAATCAGGTTATCCAGATTCGCCGCGAACTTCATCCCCCACCCGTTGAACACAAAGTCATACACGACTGGTTCTCCCTGGTCGAATACAGTAATGCCGCCATGATCACGTGCCCAGGTATCATTCGTCGCCATCTCCCTGAAAATGATCCGGCTATAATCCACATCACCCAGTTGCCTGCGGACTGCCTGTTCGTCCGGACAGACAATCAAGAGCTTCTCATGTTTGATCACCTCCTTGGCAATCGATACGAAACAAGGAATCACCTCGTCTAATATAGGCGCCCAATCCGTTTCTTCATGCGGCCATGTCAACTGGACGGCACTTTGCGGATACCATTCCGCCGGTAATATGATTTTATATTCCATCTGCGTTTAATAAAATATGCGATTGTATTGCGGCACAAATATAGGCTTATTTTCCATCATTCTTAATACAAAGATTCTATCACCTCTGTCAACTTGCTGTTTTTCTTCCACGTCTCAAGCAAACAAAGAAGCGGTGCGTATGTCACCTTCGGCCAGTTATTGACTGTTTGAAGTTCCGCAAAAACTTCCAATAACCGCTTTAAATCCTTTACCGGATTTTCCGGCAGGCAAGACAAGAAAGAGACAAACAGCACAGACAGTTCTTTGTTATGAAAAGATGATCTATTTATCAACATTTCGACAACCAAACCTGAAATTCTCTGCGCAGGAGCCCATTCCAACGCTTGGATCTTCCCCAACACCCGACCTAATGCCACATTGTCTATCAGGTCTTTTTCCACAAGTTCGCCCCAAAGATTCGCCGCACACAAACGAACAGGACGATCAATGCTCAGCAGGCACACCGCCAGGTATGTCAAAGCCATCCCCCCTCTCCACTCCAAATCAAGTTCGCGCAGGGTATCAAGAGCAACCAGGTTAAGCCTTGCCAGTTCCAAATCGTTCCAATAAGCATCCCTTACGCGATCCCGCACCAATAAAGCCAACCAAATCCGAGGTGCATTCGGAGAAAGCAACAAAAATCTCTTCAGGTCCTTCTCCCGCAAAGGAACCTTCCAAAAAGTCTCCACCAAAAGCGGAATACGGGAACAAGGACGATAAGCCATATATAAGGCATAACCTCCAAACCTCCACTTTATCGCAACATTCTTACTTGCCGGCGGAATCAACTGCAAGATACGATCGACTTTCCCAAACGGCTTTTCGAAAGTAAACACATCGCATGGAATATCTCCCGTCAGATAGGCCCGGTTCACAGCAGAATAAGGAAAATCCTTGAACTCGTCATAGACGGTATCAGGACTTTTGACCAAAGCGGCGGTCATCCAGACAGCCTGAAACGTAAAAGGACCATTAGGGCGTGCTTCCGGCTTGAACAAGAAAAGCAATAGCTCGCGATATTCGCCCGCCAACTCTTGTTCGGCTAACCGGACAGCCTCTTCCGTATCATCCAATGCCACACGCGAAAGTGCGATTTGAAAGTCCAGACTGTCCGGTTTGATTCTCTTTTTCTGATATGCAGACAACCGGGAGACAAGCACGGACGGATCGATCCAAGCCGGACGGTGGGTCGGTGTCGAGAGCAAAGGCAATGTATTATAATCTTTTATCCGGTTAAAAGCCAATTTTACAAGATCCAGATAGGGTTTATAGTCCTGAAATGATTGTTGTTTCGAGCTTTTGACACGTCTTTCCGATCCGGTAAGCATTTGAGCATAATCAAGAAGAAAAGACGCTGCCAGCACATCCAATTCTCCTACCCCGTCTTTTCCTCCCTCCACAACGGTACGGGCCATTTCGAAAACCGGAACCATACGTTCCACATCCTCCTGCTTTACAAACGGATGCATACGGGACAAAGAAGCCAAAAGTAAATCGATATGGAAACTCTCTTCGTTATCCATCGACCGGCCCATCAGAGAAACCAGCCCATCCATATCCGTGACATCCGGAATACGCATTTCTTCCCGAATGAAGGGTTGTCTTTCTATCCTTTCCATACTACTTCAATATTGTGCGATACAAATATACGGAGAAAAATACACCCATCAGACAAAGTATCTATTTACCCTTGTGTTTTCCGGTATTCCATGGGTGTCATGCCATATTTGTCTCTAAAAATGCGCTGGTAGGTTCGCACATTGCCAAAACCGGAATCGATAGCGACAGCCTCAATCGTATAATGCTTGAAATCTTTCAGCAGCACAAGCGAATAATCGAGTCTCAGCCGATTGATGTATCCGTTGAAATTTTCGCCTGTGAAAGTCTGCAATAACGGAGAGATACGATTTTTCCCAACAGGTGTCAGCCTCAGGATCATGTCGCGCGTCAACGTCGGATCGAGGAACAACTGCTGTTCACGAATCTGGCGGTCCAGTTCGTCGAATAGGGCCCGGTCATCATCTGTCGGCATCTCTTTACCGACAGTATTCTCCTTCACCGACTCTCTTGATCCGGTAGCCGGATTACTTGACATCACTTTTTCCTCCAGTTGCCGGATCTGCTCGCGGGCGGATTGCAGTTCATCGCGATACGAAAGGTAAAGATTGATCTGCCCGGCCATCGACTTGTTTTTACGATTTACCATCCGGAAGTGGCGGACAATCAGCACAAAAATGATACCGGCCATCAAGAGCATGCCCAACGCAAATGCCGTAACTCCCCTGTGCCACCTCAACTCTCCGGCCTGTACTTCTATCTGCCTTTCTTTCCCCTCCGTATCGAGAAGTGTCGCCATTTCAAGAGCATCTTGCCGGTTATTCCGACGGTACAGGCTGTCAGCCAATATCGTAGCGGTTTCATAATACTCCAGAGCTTCCCTGTCCTTTCCTAAACGCCTACAGGCATCCGCCAGGAGCAAGCAAGCATCCCTTCGTCCCGTGCACACCGTATCTTCATAGACTGTCGGATCTGCAAGCAGCCGAGCAGTTTCGGCCACTCGCACGTAGTCGCCACGGCTTTCATGATAACCGATCTCACATACGAGCAGCTCCACGTCTTTACCCGCCAACGGGTTCTCCTGTTCCTTGGCAAACCACTTCCGTCCCATATCTGCTTGTCCCGACCGTTCGTATAGCAGTGAAAGCATGCCAGCTGCCCCTCCCTCTTTGGAGAAAAATTCCTTGTCAGGTATCCGGTTCGGATAAACGCCACCTTTCAAAGGACGCAACTCTTCGACCACTTCCTGCATACGCAAAGCCGCTTCGAGCGCCTCGTCCGTTTTTTCATCCTCGGCCAGCCATTCGGAGCAAGAGCGGTAATAGCCATACAAGTCCAAATACAAGCTGACAACGGGCGCTCTCATCTTTTTCTTCCTCTCCACAAGCTGACGGCAGAGGTTGACGGCATGACGCATCTCTTCGTAAGCTTTGTCCGGATCGCCCGTCTCCCGGTATACACGGGCGATGGCCCAATAGGCCTTATGAGCATTATCCTTCGGCTTACCCGCCCGCTCGAGCACGTCGATCATCGACCGAGCGTAGCGTATCGCTTCATCGTATGTCCCGGTCGCGATCATCGACTCAACCAAGTTACGGCACATATTGAAATAATATTGAGGATTGTTCCGGACCGAATCGTCTTCCAAAGCCAACTTACCCCATTTTACCGCTATGCGCTCCATCTGTTTATCCCCACCGTATATCTGTGCCCGCATCCAGCAAATCTGGTAACGAGGCATAGATTTCCGGCTTTCAGCCATATCCAACAAGGCAAGCGCCCTATCCGGATCTGCCAGAGAAGTCTTCCGGATCGCATTGACAGTCAACAAACTATCAGCTATAAGCACTTCAGGCTGTATCAATGATACAGCCTGAACTTGCCAGGTAAGCAGGCAAGTGAAAATTGCTATCATAAGCGTATATAGGGAACAGCTTTTCATTTTCTCATTTTCAAAACAGGCGCAAAAATAATAACAAAAAAGGAGAGAATCATTTTTCCCGGCGAAATCTTTTTTCATGCTTGGCCAACCAATCGATAAATTCACGCAACTTCCGATTCTTGAACCCGACCGTGTACTTATATTTCATCACCAACAAAAATACAAGATCAGCCAAGACCAACAGCACGACTACTAGCAACAAAACCTCACCGGCACCGAGAGTAATCTCCTCCGGAAAGATGGCATCCGGCGTTATACGAATTGTCTTCATGATTGCAAAGGGTAAAAAATTTGCGCAAAAGAAACGATTCCCTCCCACACATCCAAATATGCTGAAAGACAGTTTGTCACAAATTGTCATAGCAATACGACAAACAATCCGCACGCCCCGAAACACCTCGTCCGAAGGATTTTCCGACGCATGAAGGGAGATTTTGTCGCAGTGATCACGAATCCATTCACGACCTTTGGGGCGCAAAACTAACCCGCCGGAGTAATCCGGTTAAATCAATATATTAATTAAACAAGACGACCGGCTATCCGAAGACGGGATGCCGGTCCGTCTCCCGCCCTCGGGAAAAGGACGTTTATTTTTTTATCAATCATATTATTTCGCAAATGAAACACACATTGAAAGGCTGGCTCGCCGACAACGCCGTGACAGCCGACAACAAGACGGACAAGATCCTACTGCTCGAAACGGCAGGCAGCATGAATCTTGACGACATCCTTGAAGAAATGTACGAGACCAACACAGGCCTGCAGCGCGAAACGTTACGCCACGTGGTGGAGCTTTACCACCGCATCGTGAAGAACGCCGTCCTGCGGGGCGTACAGGTCAACACCGGGCTGTTCTACGCCGTCGCCAAGTTCCTCGGCGTGATCGAGGGGGGCAAATGGGACCCGGAGAAAAATTCCGTCTACATCGCCCTCACCCAAGGCAGGGAGTTGCGCGAGGAGATCGCCGAGACCGCCGTCTCGATTCTCGGCGAGAAAGCAAACGTGATGTACATCCTCGAAACCGAAGACCGCAAGAGCGGCCGCAGAGACGGCAGCGCGACGGCGGGCAAGAACTTCTTCGTGCGTGGCGCGATGCTCAAAGTCATGGGCGACGACCCGGCGGTGGGAGTAACTCTCACCGACAGCAAAGGCACAGTGACGAAGATCGACGACGATGACATCACCATCAACAAGCCTTCGGAACTGACCCTACTGCTCCCCGCCTCGCTTGCGGATGGCGAATATACACTGACCGTCACGACTCAATACAGCAAAGGGAACGTCTCCCTGAAATCCCCCCGAAGCGCCTCCACCCAAGTTTGGATCGGTGGCAAACCGGATTCCGGAGGCGGCGAGGACGATCGTCCGGGAGAACTGTAACCTCCCCCCCTGACGCACTACCGGCGTCAACGGTGACGCAGCCTTTGCGTCAGAGCGGACGCCGGGTGTGCGTCAGGAAAATAGAAAGATAAACCTAAACATAAAAAAAGAATCATAAATGGAACTATTTTTACATGAACAATATCCGTCGAATCGAGCGGGTAGGAAACGGGGAAGGAGCTGGCTTTGGCTGTTTCTTTTGTTGATGATAGTAGGGCAACAGGCGAAAGCAGACTATCTCGGATCAAATAAAGTTACAATGGACAACTCTACCCTGTCAACCGACAGGTATGTACTGTTTAAAATCCCTATATACGATAGTGACGATAACCATGAAGCCCTAGTAAATTCAGGAATTTTTGTTACGCCACAAGGGGAAAGTGAAACGCAAGTTTTTTCTTTTTGGACGATGGATGGAACTTCTGAAAACGATGACGGGTGGCAATCCAACAATAAAGAGTACTATTGGGCTAAATCCATCAGTCACGACGGGTATGCCGAGGTTTTTGACGATCGGGGGCAAAATTGGACAAATATCGGTGCACAGACTAAGACAGAGCATAAGCCTGAAGTTATAGATATGGGAGAGCGGTATGATATTTCCACTATGCAGGTTCGCTGGTATATACCCGAAAAATGGGCAGGGAAGAACCTCTCGTTTAGGGTTAATCTTGGTTGTGTTTATGATAATGACGATGAGGGTGTTAAATGGCAAAGTGTTAACTTTAACGGTGGCTCCACCGGCACGTACAGCACTCCGCAACTGAATTCCCAACTGTCTCAGAATCCGGGTAACTATACGGTGACCTATTCCGGTCTTTCGGCAGCGATGGAAGGTTCGACGTTCAAATGGGATAATGAAGGCGAAACCGAAAGTACGGCTCAGACCGGCTCGAAGGATTATGCGATACGGAACACATCGCGGACGGTGAAGTTTACTTATTATTATAAACTGCATAAGTACACGTTTGCACAACGTTCCACCGAAATCACATTGAAGCCTTTCCGCTACCCGGAAAACCTAACGTTGGCAGATGCCGAAAACGGGAATACGACTATCAGCTGGACAGTCGATGGCAACAGCGATGAAGACATGTATACGAATGATGCGTTTGAAGTACAACGTGCGACAGACGAAGGGTTCACGCAAAACTTGAAAACTGCCGGAACAGCACCATTCAAAAACGGAGCAACCTCCTACACGATAACAGACGAGACCGGTGAGGAAAATCTGAACCAAACGGTCTACTACCGCATCCGCCGTACCGGTGCCGCCACATGGGATTGGCGCTATGTCGTTTCCGGCCAAATCGACAAAACGATGTCGCATCAGGAAGTCGCATCCGCCACTGCCGAACGATACGATTGGACAGGAGCGCAACAGGCCAAAATCAGCTGGACGCTGGAAGAAAAGGACAACAACAAAGTTTGGACGAAAGATGCCCGGATCATCGTCAAGAAATATATGGATTATGGGGGAGGAAACATTAAAAACGACGAACAGATTGCAAGCGAAGAGGACATCCAAAGGGGCTATCTGCTTGATGACCTGAACGTGTCGTGTGTCGAATATACTTACTCTGTCTTCGTACGCCCGGGCAATAAGAATTATAAAGACCAGACAGAGGTATCCGCCACACTCGCCAACCCGGACGAACCGATTCTGCCGACCGAGTTGGGAAACATCATTTCGTTTACCACCTCCAAAGGCTATTATCCCGACCGCACCACCCTGCAATGGGAAACCGACGGAGAGCCTGTCGGATGGTTCGGATTAGAATACCGTGAATACAAAGAGGGACAATCAGAAAATGACGGATGGGAACGATTCAAAACCGTAAACATCGAAGGAGGGACACAAACTTCCTTCATCGACGAACATACGACGGGACATGCCGGTGTCGTTTATGAGTACCGAGTCGTTGCAACCACAAAGTGTGTGGACAAAATCGTAGAAAGCCCTTCGGCAATCGAACGCGGTTTCCGAAGCCCGACAGGGACGATCAGCGGACAGATCCTTTATAAATATAACGATGCCGTAGTGGGGGCGACCGTGCAGGCCACTTCGAGTGACCCGGATCTGAAAAAGGGGCAAAGTCTCCTGTTTGACGGCAACGGCACGATGACCACGAAAACAGAAATGGCCGTCCCGACAGATGCCTCCATCCAGCTCTTCGTGAAGCCGACGGAGGAGAACCAAAGCGTGACGCTTCTCTCGTGGGGGCACTTCGCGCTCGGCATTCAAAAGGGAAAGCCGGCAATCAGCGCCAATGGAGGAACTTCGTGGATACAGGCAGAAACGACTTTGCCAACCGGCCGGTTCACGCAACTGACAGCAGCTTTCGATACAGATTTGACGTTATGGCTTTACGTGGACGGCGAACAGGCAAAGGCGGTGACTGCCACTGGACAGGTAACATCATCGGCAAACGAAGCCACCGTAACCATCGGAAAGGGCTTTAAGGGTTATCTTGACGAAGCGCGCCTGTGGAACCGTGCACTGGCTCAAGGCAACGAGCAAACGGCAGGCGAAATCCAAGACACCTACAACCGCCTGCTGACCGGCACGGAAAACGGCTTGACAGCCTACTGGCGATTCAATGATCCGGTGACCGATGAAGCATATGACATCTCGCACGTCGGGACGAACTATAACAAGAACCACCTCGCGCTGAGCGAGAGCGGCATCACGCTGAAAGGTGAATCTGCGGACGACTATCCGACCGACGGACAGTTGGCTTTGCGTGCAACGACAGATAGCGGTGGCAACTATCAGATTTCGGGTGTTCCCTATGTAGGGGAAGGAACGAGCTATACGGTGACACCTTCACATCCGATTCTTAAGTTCAACCCGACCTCCCGCACTGTCGTGATCGGCAACATGCAACCGGTGGTTTTGGATGTCAAGTTTACGGACAACTCAGCGATTGTGATCCAAGGATATGTCTTTTACGAGAACAGTTCCGTTCCGGTGAAAGACGCAATGTTCAGCATCGACGGCCAGGTGGTGACGGCCAATGGACAGCCGGTCAAAACCGCAACGGATGGCAAGTTCTCCTTCAGCGTTCCGGCAGGAGTACACACGGTAAAGGTGGAGAAAGCGAACCATACGTTCAAGGACGACGGTCGCCTGCTCGACGGAAACGGTAACAACTACAACTATCAGCAACCGATGAACGACATCCGCTTCTGGGACCAGACGAAGGTGAAGCTGATCGGCCGCGTGGCAGGCGGTACGGTCGAGCAGAACAAGCCGCTCGGCTTCTCGCTCTCGAAAAACAACTTGGGTGACAACCCGACACTCGTCTTGACACTGGAAGGCAATGCAAACAGCGAAATCTACGATCAGGACGTTGCCGGAGACAAGGCGCCCGCATCCATCAAGGAAACAATAACGCATCACGACGATAAGCATAAGAACAACGTCGTGTTTAATCAATATAATATCACGATCACACCCAACAACGAAACTGGCGAATTCGCAGCATGGCTCTTCCCAGTCAGCTACAAGCTAAACCAAGCAACGGTAACAGGCTGGGAGATCATGCCGAGTTCTTCACCAACCATCGACCTGACAAACGTTTTTACGGAACAGACCTCCGAATACACCCCAGTGGACGAAGAGGGCAACGAAGGGGAAACCCAGAGTCTGACCTACAACAAGGAGTTCTTGCTGATTCACCGCGTCCAACCGACCATTTCCTACAAACAGCTCAGCAGTTCGGGTAAGCCGGTCGACCATTTCGGGTACGACAAATACCTGATTGCCGACATCAACGGCGGGGAACCGGATACGTTGGCGCTGTATGAAAACGGGGAATATTTATTTAATTATCCAGTCTTCGCCTCCGGTCCGTGGGATTTCTTGGTCGAAGCGACGGAGGATTATACCTACAACGGTACGTCGGCTGGGGAGAACCCGACCGTGGATCGCGTCCCGACGCAGGGCGGTGCATTGAAGATTAATAATACGTTCAAAACGACCGATCTTCCGCAGGAGGAGACGTTGGACGAGGACGGCAAGAAGGTGGTGACGATTGAGATGAACAAGCCGATCTTTGCTAACAATAATTTAGGCCATCTGGACTTTTCGGTAGAAATAGAGGGGCAAACCTATACAGCACAGCAACTGCAAGGCTACTTGGTCGGCCGCGACCCGGAGAACGACGGGACGGACTTCGTGACGGCGGGGCCGATCCGGTTGCTCAACATCCTGCGCGACCCACCTGGGAGCAACAGCTACAGCTGGTGGGAAAGCGGACAAAGCATTACTTACTATACGACAGAGAGCAAAGGCTTCACGCAGGTCGGTTCGGAAGAAAATACTTTAATGTTGGGTACGCTGATTACAACCGGCGTGGGTCTGGGAGCCATGACACTCTTCGAGACGGAAATGGACAACGACGCGTCGGTGGGCTCCAACCACGAGGTGGTGAACGGCAATCCAAAGTCCCGCACGTTGACCTTTACGACCAACACACGCTACCAGACGGGCGAAGATGCACTGAATGTCGGTTCGGCTGCCGATGTCTTTATCGGGATCTCCAACAACATCTATTACGGTGCGGTGGACTACATCGACATCCTGAGCGAGGAGGCGTTCGAACAGCTCAAAGGCGAACCGAACGAGGAATATACAAAGGCGACGACTACGGAAGGTGATACCTATTATATATGTAGGAGAACGATGTTGAGTTCCTCCGTACAGGGGCTGACGAACTTCGCCTACTCGAAGATGCACATCGAGAACATCCTGATTCCGAACCTGGAGAAACTGCGGAACAACCTGTTGGAGGTGAAGACCGCCTCTTTCGGCGAAACAGAAGCACAGGCGAAAGCGACACGGGAAAACCGCGCAGTTTACCTGTCGTACTTGCCGGCGGATGACGAGAACTTCGGGGCGGACAACAGCAAGGAGCTGGAAAGCTACAAAGTCTTCTATCCGAACGGAGAGGTACCGGCACCCCCAGTACTGGATGACCCAGTGTATAATAACGAGAACTTCAAGAAGTATTTCAATGAAGCTCCAAAGAACGGAACACCGGACTCGGTCTACTTGTATAACAGCAACATCCGCGAATGGATCCGTGTGTTGAAACAGAACGAGGATGAAAAGCTGGCGGCGATGAACAGCTCCAGCAAGGACCAGCTGGAAACGAATATCTCCATTTCGGCGGGCATCCCGTTGGAATATTCCGAACAGTATTCGGTGGCAAAAGAAGAATCACACACTTATTCATATATGGCGACGGCCGTGCTAGCGGGTAAGGTCGGTGTGACGATCAATGGCGCCGGTTTCCAGACTTCCGTTTCCGAGGAGTTCGGCGAGTCCGGCGAATCCGAAGCCGGCGAAGGCGAAGAGGGGACGGCAACGGCCGGATATGTGATTGCCGAAGAGGGCGATTTCGATCATCTGTCGGTGGACGTGTACCGTTCAGAGCCGGTAGATTCCGATTTTACCGGTAAATGGGACGGTATGCTGGAGGACATCGAAGACGATGACAACGAACAGGATCCGGACAAGATCAAGAAGATCAAACAGTATGGCAGCTTCATCTTCAAAACACGCGGCGGTGCGACAGCCTGCCCGTATGAGCCGGCCGAATATACGCAGTATCAGGACGGTGCACAGCAAAAACTGAACGAAGCGACGTTGCAGGTGGAGAATCCGGACCTGACGGTCGAGAAACCGGTCGTTACCAACGTACCGTCCGACCAGGCTGCCGTCTTCAACTTGAAACTGATGAACGACTCGCAGGTTGCAGGCAATACGGCTATCTTCACCATCGCCATCGTGGATGCACAGAACCAGCATGGGGCGAAGTTCTCCATCGACGGTGTGCCTTTGGCAGACGGTCGCGGTATCGAAGTGCCCTACGGCGAAGTGCTGAACAAGGTATTGGAGGTACGTCGTGGTACGGAATACGACTACGAGAACCTGGCATTGGTCTTGAAGTCGCAATGCCAATCCGACCCGACCGACAATCAGGCGGATATTGCCGACACAGTCTACATCTCCGCCCACTTCATCCCGTCGTCGAGCGATATCAACATCAAGTCACCGACCGACAAGTGGACATTGAATACAAACGCGGCAATGGATTCTGCCAGTGGCAAGTATTACCTACCGCTGACCATCGACGGGTTCGACGTGAACTTCCAGGGATTCCACCATATCGAGGTGCAATACAAGGCATCTTCGGAGGCGGACACGCGCTGGACGAACATCTGTAGCTTCTTCACCGACACGACCTACTACGAAGAAGCATCGGGCACAAAAGAATTTATCACCGGTCCGACCATCACCACCCGCTTCTTCGGGGCCGAGGACCAGAACTACGACATCCGTGCCGTGACCTTCTCGAAGGTAGGCAACGAGTTCGTGACGAAGGAATCGCCCGTCATCACCGGGGTGAAGGATACGAAACGACCTGTCGTCTTCGGCAACATCGAGCCGGCAGACGGTGTGCTGGGCGTGAACGATGAAATCCGCCTGACATTCAACGAAACGATCGCCGAAGGCTACATGACGGAAGTGAAGAACTTCCGCGTAACCGGAACCCGCAACGGATCGAACGGCGACCACTCGACGGCGTTGACATTCGACGGACGCAGTTCGTACCTCGAAACACAGGTGACACGTAACCTCGAAGCCAAAGATGTGACCGTGGAAATGTGGATCAACCCTTCAGCCTCCGGACAGGATATGACCCTCTTCAGCCACGGCGACGAAACCAACGCGCTGGAACTGACTTTGGCAAAAGACAACACGCTGAAAGTCCGTATCGGAGAATTGGAATATACCTCCAAAACGTTGGATGTGAAATTGGACGAATGGAGGCATGTGGCGATGACCTACCGTGCCGCCAACCAGCAGTTATCTGTCTACTTCGGCGGACAGGAGGTTGTTACCGGCGTACAGACCGTACCTTACAGTGGTGTCGGCCCGATGATATTCGGACGGAGCATCCGAGGCGGAAACTATTTCGCCGGACAGATGCACGAAGCACGTATCTGGACTAAGGTGGTCGAAATGGCCGACCTTATCGCTAACTCGCTGCGCATCTACACCGGACGCGAAGCCGGATTGCTTGCCTACTACCGGATGAACGAAGGTAAAGGTGACATGGTGACGGATAAATCGCAAGGTGCGACAGCCTACATGTATGGCGCAACCTGGAGTACACAAGACGGCAAGTCGCTTTCTTTCAACGGCAAGGATGCGATCGCAGTGGTCAACTCCTCACGTGTGGCGATCACCGGATCAAGTGACTACACCCTGGAATTCTGGTTCAAGGCTGCAGCCGGCCAAAAAGAAGACGCTGCGTTGGTTGCCAACGGAAAAGGTGTCGGAGAAGAGAGCAACGGAAATGCAAACAAAGTATTCGTCGGCTTCGTGGATAACGAACTCCTGTTCCGCAACAACGGATACGAACAAAAGGTAGCAGGTAACTTCCGCGATGGTGCATGGCATCATTTCGTACTGGCCGTGAACCGGACGGCAGGCAATGCGCAGATCTTCATGGATGGCGTGTTGAATAGCTATTTCGACGCTTCGAACATCGGCGGTTTCAGTGCAACGCAACTCTATGCAGGCGCACGCCGTTGGACGGAAACGGAACAGATGGTAAACCATACGGATATGTATTTGGACGGAGCGATCGACGAATTGCGCATTTGGAATATGGCCCTGCCGGCCTCGACGGTTTCCAACAACTATAACATATCACCGGAAGGAACGGAGATGGGATTGATGATGTACTTGCCGTTCAGCAAGTATATCACGAACAGTGCCAATATACAGGAACTAGTTTACAGCGGAGATGACTTGGTGACCGATTCGACTTTGGTTACGCTGGAGAAAGCTGTTGCGACCAGCGAAGTGGCTCCTGTTTGCAAGAAAGCCCCTGAAACATCCATTCCATTTACATTCGTCGTAAACAAGGATGCGTTGGTGATCAATCTGATGGACACGCCCGAAGCGATCGAAAAGACAACAGTCAACTTCACAGTGAAGGATGTAAGCGACTTGAATGGCAACTTGATGGAAAGCCCGGTTACATGGAGCGCGTACATCGACCGTAATCAACTGAAATGGAGCGAAAAGTCCGTAACGAAAGAGAAAAAGCTGAACGCGACCATGACATTTGCCGTAGATGTGGAGAACCACGGAGGAACGGTGAAGAACTTCACGATCGAAGGATTACCCGCCTGGTTGGATGCCATGCCTGAATCCGGCTCCATCGACCCGCAGGGACGAGAGACGATCCTCTTTACCGTGGACGAAGGGACGAATGTAGGCCGATATGACGAAGTTATCTACGTCAAAGGTGACAACAATGTGGCCGAATCCCTGCCTGTAACGTTGAAAGTGTTTGACGAACAACCGGACTGGACAGTCAATCCGGGAGATTTCACCTATAACATGAACGTGTACGGACGGCTCCGTTTCAACAAACTGTTTTCTGCAGACGCGGAAGACATGTTGGCTGCTTTCGATGCAGGTGGACGTTGCATAGGTGTGGCGAACAGCCAGTATCTGAAAGATAATGACATGTGGTACGTCTTCCTGACAGTCTACAGCAACACGAACCGCTTGGCAGCAAACCAGATCGAGTTCCGTTCATGGGATGCCAGCACAGGGCTCGTCTATACAGCTTATCCGTCGGAAGACATTTCATTCGAAAGCGATAAGGTTTGGGGGACGGCCTCCTCTCCGATCATCTTCGACGGAGAAGAGCGTGTGGTACAGAATATAGACCTGATCAAGGGCTGGAACTGGATATCCTACAATGTGGCAAGCGAACTGTTCTCCGATCCGACAAGCATCTTGAACAAAGCGATCTTCACAGGTGACGAACAGGTGAAAGACGAGACGAACGGTGTCTACATGACTTACGACGGTATCCGGAAGCAATGGGTCAATAACGATCCGGCCCAGGCGTTGAAATTTGACAACCGTCACATGTTCCTGCTCCAATCCCCGATGACACAGAAACTAAGCGTTTCGGGTTTGGCGATCCACGAAAAGGAAAACCTGACATTGGATATCCTCCCGAACTGGAATTACATCAGTTATCTGAGCACCGTCAATCTGCCGATCTCGGAAGCTTTGGCCGGATTCGAGGCTGTGGAAGGCGATATCATCAAGTCACAAGACCGTTTTTCTATGTATGGAGAAACAACCGGTTGGCTTGGCAGCCTGACTTATCTGGAACCGGGCAAGGGATATATGTTATTCAGCAAGAACAAAACGACGTTAACCTATCCGGATGTAACGGCAGGAACCACTACACGCAGTACGATCAGTACACGTACGATAGGTATGCCGGTCGAAACCGTATCCGAACAGGCCGGACAATATGCCGCCAATATGTCTGTAGTCGCAACAGTGGCTGACAATATGCCGCTTTATTCCGGAGACCGCTTGCTGGCTTATGCTAATGGGGAACTGCGAGGAGAAGCAATGGTAACAGAACGTCCGTCCGATGGCGAATCACTATTCTTCCTCAGCGTAGGAGGTGATCGTAACGAAGGCATTTCGTTTGCTCTCGAACGTGGCGGAGAAATCATCGCAGAGACATCTCCGATGTTGGACTATGCAGCCAATACCGTAAGAGGAGACATTGAACAGCCGATGATCATCGACTTTATCAACGATCTCGAAATATCGGTTTATCCGAATCCGTTCGAGCACGAACTGAACTTCATGCTCAATGCTAAGTCAGGAGATAAAGTGGAAATCATGCTTTACACGATGGCTGGACAAATGATCCACCGCTACCAAACTACGGCAGCTGCCGACGGTTACATACATCACCGCTACAATGCGGCAGTCGACATGTCGAAGGGTATCTATATGGCGACAGTCATCATAAACGGTGAAAGACATGTCTATAAAATCAGTAAAAGATAATACGAAAACAAGATGAAACAATACATTTATCAAATGATAATCTTGGCAGTCTCCACATGTTTGTGGAGCTGTCAAGACGATGATCCTACGCCGACGGTTGTTGAAGAACCCGATTGGAAATTGGAATTGGTGGAAAACGATCCTGAACCAGAATGGGAAATGCCGGAAAGCGGAATCTATCAGTTCAGTATGACCGGCATAATGAAACTGTCCGACTTCCTCGAAGGATATGCAGACGAAACAGACGAAGTCTCTGCTTTTATCGGCAATGAATGCCGAGGTGTAGTCAAAGCACAAGAATATAACGGAGAAAAGTTATTTTTCCTTTATATCCGAGGGAACTCGGCTGAGAAACAAAAAGTAACTCTCAAATATTATAGTGCCAAGAACAAAAAACTATACGTCTGCAACGAACTGTTCGATTTTGTACAAAACGGCACATATGGCAAAATTTCCGATCCAGCTATTCCTCCGTTCGAAGAATCAGGAAAGTATCCGGAAGCAATGACCGCTACTGTGGCCCTGACAGAGTCACTGCCTTTCGAACAGCGAGACAAAGATATTCTGGCTGCCTTTGTAGGAGAAGAATGCCGGGGTGTCGGGACTTTGGCCGAAATGGATGGACGTAAAGTGTACCAGTTTGAAATACGAGGTAAAAAAGGAGAAAATGCACCTGTCTACTTCATGTATTATAGCCTGCAGACCAGCGGTATCTATAAGGCTTCCGAATCTTTCCCCTTCATTGATGAAGGAGTGAAAGGCACCGTAGAAGAGCCGTTCACGATATCTTTACAACCTGTTGTAAATTGACACTAAACTCCAATAAAAAAGGCGGTCTCCGTGAGAGATCGCCTTTTCCAAACGCAACGAATAAATTATTAATTACTTACACTCTTATTATTTCTTACAGTCGCAAGAAGAGTAAGCCACTAACATCCAAACCAATTTTTCCTGTTCCTTCAGGTAATCGCTCATCAATGCTACTGTCGCCTCGTCTCCGGATTCGGAAGCCAAAGAAAGTAATTTACGTTCTTCGGCAATAAACTGGCCGTAAGTGTCCAGAACGTTTTCCAACGCTTCGTCTGCACAAGATACGCCCGACACCTCCTTTACTTTGGCAACTTTCAGATATTCACTGAATTTGTTAACCGGAACACCACCTAACATCAGGATACGCTCAGCCAGTTCATCTACCTTTTCAGCGGCATCGTTATACATATCTTCGAACTTGCTGTGGAGAACAAAGAAACCGTGTCCCTTAATGTTCCAATGGAAACCGCGAAGGTTTGTATAGAATACCTGATAATCGGCTAATAACTGTTGTAATGCTTCAACTACTTTACCTGCAGCAACTGCATCCAAATGGATATAATCTAATGTCTTCATAATACTTTACTTTTTAATTGTTATACTTTTCGTTTTTCTTGTACTGCAAAGATACATCAGATATAAGTACCTGTCAAACAGATAATTTTTATACACAAATAGATATACTCTATCACACTTCCGGCAGAACGGATTACCAGTCCAATACCGAAGACACAGCATTCGTCGGAATGATACTTTTACACAAATATTCCTGCCTGCTCTTGCTTTCAAAACATATATGCTTTGAACACGAAACATATATGTTTTGAAATCGAATCATATATGTTTCGCATTGCATTTCATGATTTTTTCCTACCTTCGTAAAAATTATCAATACAGAGTCCGTAACAACAAACAAAGAATATTATGAATATACAACAACTCGAATACATCCTGGCTGTAGACACATACCGCCATTTTGCCAAAGCTGCAGAACATTGCCGCGTAACTCAACCGACATTAAGCATGATGATCCAGAAACTGGAAGATGAACTGGGCGTGAAACTTTTCGACCGCAATATCCAGCCGGTCTGCCCTACCCCTGCCGGCCGTAAGGTGATCGATCAGGCACGTGTAGTCCTCTACCAGACTTCTCTGATTAAAGATATCGTAAACGAAGAAGAGCAATCTTTGAAAGGTACGTTCCGTCTCGCCGTGTTACCGACGATTGCTCCTTATCTGCTTCCCCGCTTTTTCCAGCAAGTATCGGAGAAGCATCCTGATCTGGATATCCGCATTCTGGAAATGCAAACGGCTCCTACAACGAAAGCCCTCCTAAACGGCGAAATAGATGCTGCCATCATCGCAAACCAACCGACGGAGGTGCAGCTACAGGGAGACATCCTATACTACGAACAGTTTTATGCTTACGTAGCCCGTAACGAAAGCGTGTTCAAGAAAGAGATGGTCCGCTCCGCCGATATCAGCGACGAACGTCTTTGGTTGCTGGATGAAGGACATTGTTTCCGCGATCAGCTGATGCGTTTTTGCCAAATGGAAAAGGTCAAACTCCGTCAGGCAGCCTACCGTCTGGGAAGTCTGGAGACTTTTATGCGTATGGTTGAAAGCGGCAACGGCGTCACTTTTATTCCGGAACTGGCTACCTATCAGTTAAGCGAACAGCAAAAAGAACTGGTACGCCCGTTTGCCATCCCCAAACCGGCACGTGAAATCGTCTGGGTAACCCGCAAAGATTTTATCCGGCATTCGGTCGCCGGTATTCTGATCGAAAGCATCCGAAAATCTGTTCCAAAAGAAATGCGTACACTGCAAGCGGGGTTGCGAGTGGTCTGAAACGGAATTGTCTTTCATAGGACAGCAAAATTTGGAAAGCCGGCAATTTAAACACATGACCGATTCATGTCTATCTGGCTAAAAAACACCCCTGACGAAATAAATATTTCGGATGCGATGAAAAAAAATATCACTTTATGCTTGTAGTTTCCAAAAAAGCGTTACTTTTGCTGCGTATTTAAAAACAAAGAGACAAAATGAATCGATTTAGCTTTACATATTACTTTTATTACTTTTACTTTAGCAGAGTGAAGGCAGGAGTTTGTATGTAAAGCATTGATGAATGAATGTATATATCAATAACAAAATATGAAGTCCTGCCGGTTTCGGTGGGACTTTTTTGTTATTGAAAATTGAGAATTGAAAAATAATAGATAAAGAGAAGATGAAAAAGAAAGTAGCAATCCAGGGAATAGCCGGTTCGTATCACGATATAGCCGCCCGTAATTATTTCGAAGGCGAAGAGATTGAAATTATCGGTTGCAACACATTCAGAGATGTTATTTCGACCATCAAGAAAGATCCTTCCATTCTGGGAATGATGGCGATCGAAAATACAATTGCAGGCAGCTTGTTGCAGAACCATGAGTTGATCCGTGAAAGCGGTTTGCAAGTTATCGGCGAATACAAACTGCGCATATCCCACTCGCTGGTTGCACTTCCAGGGACCAATATCCACGATGTCAAAGAAGTCAACTCTCACCCGATCGCCCTAATGCAATGTACCGATTTCCTCGATACGCTACCTAACGCAAAAGTGGTCGAGAAGGAAGATACCGCCATGAGCGCCCGGTGGATTTCGGAAAACCAACTGAAGGGACACGCCGCCATCTGTGGGAAACTGGCCGCCCAGATCTACAACATGGAAGTCCTTGCCGAAGGGATCGAGACAAACAAACGAAACTTCACCCGCTTTTTGGCAATAGCCGACCGATGGACGGCAGACGAGATGCTCAAAGGTGAAGACAAAAACAAAGCGTCGGTCGTTTTCGCTCTCCCCCACACAGCCGGCAGCCTCTCCAAAGTTCTCTCCGTCCTTTCCTTCTACGACATGAATCTTTCTAAAATACAATCCTTGCCAATCATCGGCCGCGAATGGGAATATCTGTTCTATATCAATCTGACATTTACGGACTACCTGCGCTACAAACAGGCATTGGATGCTATCAGACCGTTGACAAAAGACTTAAAAATATTAGGTGAATATGCAGAAGGAAAACAAAGTGTGTAACATTACACCCGCTAACCGCGTAGGTAGCGTACAAGAGTACTACTTTTCCAGGAAACTGAAAGAAGTAGCCGAAATGAACGCCGCTGGTAAAAATGTGATCAACCTCGGCGTTGGCAGTCCCGACCTTCCCCCTTCGGAACGGACAATCGAGACATTGTGTGAACATGCCCGTCAGCCGAACGAACATGGTTATCAGCCGTATGTAGGTATTCCTGAACTGCGTAAAGGATTCGCCGATTGGTATAAGAAATGGTATGACGTGGATCTTGACCCCAAAACGGAAATTCAACCGTTGATCGGTTCCAAAGAAGGAATCCTGCACATATCGCTGGCATTCCTGAATCCGGGTGAGGGCGTTTTGGTTCCCAATCCCGGCTATCCGACCTACAGTTCGGTAAGCAAATTAGTCGAAGCCAATCTGATCTCTTATGAACTGAAAGAGGAACTGGGTTGGCAGCCGGACTTCGATGAGTTGGAAAAGATGGATTTATCGAATGTCAAATTGATGTGGACCAACTACCCCAATATGCCGACAGGAGCCAACGCCAGTATGGAACTATACGAAAAGCTGGTCGCTTTCGGAAAGAAGCACGGGATTATCATCTGCAACGACAACCCATACAGCTTCATTCTGAACGAGTATCCATCAAGCATCCTGTCCGTACCGGGAGCCAAAGACATCTGTATAGAAATGAACTCCATGAGTAAGGCGCACAATATGCCTGGCTGGCGTATGGCGATGCTCGCTTCCAATGCCCAATTCGTACAGTGGGTCCTGAGAGTAAAAAGCAATATCGACTCCGGACAGTTCAAGCCGATGCAATATGCGGCCGTCGAAGCATTGAGCGCACCGAAGGAATGGTACGACAATATGAACCAGGTATACCGCAGTCGCCGTAATCTCGCCGGACAGATCATGCGCACGTTAGGATGCGAATATGACGAAAAGCAGGTAGGTATGTTCCTCTGGGGGAAAATCCCCGCCGGAGCAAAAGGTAGCGAAGCGATAGCCGACAGGGTCTTGTATGAAGCCAATGTATTCCTGACGCCGGGATTTATCTTCGGTAGCCAGGGCGAACGTTACATCCGCATCTCGCTCTGCTGTAAAAACGAAACATTGGAAGAGGCCCTGAAGAGAGTGAAAAAGATTTATGATTTATAATTTATGGTTTATACGTCACCATCAAATCATAATCTCATAAATCACAAATTATAAATCATAAATTATAAATCATAATACAGTCATGGAAATGGAATTAGAATCAATCATGTTACCCGGTATAGATCCGCAGCGCCCTATTGTAATCGCCGGTCCGTGTAGCGCAGAGACAGAAGAGCAGGTAATGGAAACAGCAAAAGGGATCGCCGACAAAGGCATCAAGTTGTTCCGCGCAGGAATCTGGAAACCTCGTACTAAACCGGGTGGATTCGAAGGAATCGGAGCGGAAGGCTTGCAATGGTTGAAACGAGTAAAAAAGGAAACAGGCATGTACGTTGCCACCGAAGTGGCAACGAAAGATCATGTGTTCGAAGCATTAAAAGCAGGGATCGACGTGCTGTGGATCGGTGCCCGTACAACGGTTAACCCGTTCGCCGTACAGGAAATTGCAGATGCATTGAAAGGCGTGGATGTTCCGGTTCTGATCAAGAACCCGGTTAATCCGGATTTGGAGTTGTGGATCGGCGCTTTCCAACGTCTTTATGGAGCCGGTATCCGTCGCTTGGGTGCCATCCACCGCGGTTTCAGCTCTTACGATAAGAAGATGTACCGCAACCTCCCACTCTGGCATATTCCTATCGAGCTTCGCCGCCGTATGCCAAACCTACCGATCTTCTGCGATCCAAGCCATATCGGAGGCAAACGTGAACTGGTCGCTCCTCTTTGCCAGCAGGCGATGGACTTGAGTTTCGACGGTTTGATCATCGAATCACATTGTAACCCAGATTGCGCCTGGAGCGACGCTTCACAGCAGATCACTCCGGATGTATTAGATTACGTTCTGAATTTATTGGTTATCCGCGACTCCAACCAGACAACGGAAAACTTGACTGAACTCCGCCGCCAGATCGACGGTATTGACGAACAATTATTGGAACTTCTGGCTAAACGTATGCGTATCTCCCGCGAGATCGGCGTGTACAAAAAAGAGCACAATATGCCAATCCTGCAATCACCGCGCTACAGCGAGATTCTGGAAAAGCGTTCCAATATGGGTGAACAGATGGATTTGAGTACGGACTTTGTAAAAGAAATCTTGAAAGAAATCCATGAAGAATCCGTCCGCCAGCAGATGATCATCATGAATGAACAATAATAGTTTGCTAATGTGCCAATTAAAGAGAATGCTCCATTGGCACATTAGTACATTAAACAATTACTGATAATGAAAATACTGATATTGGGTGCAGGGAAGATGGGATCTTTCTTCACCGATTTACTTAGTTTTGAACATGAAGTGGCCGTACTTGAGAGTGATCCGAAACGAATGCGTTTCATCTATAATGCTCTCCGCCTGCAAAAGCCGGAAGAAGTTGCCGAATTCAAACCCGAATTAGTCATTAACTGCGTGACGCTAAGCTATACGATCGAAGCATTCAAGAGTGTCATGCCCTACCTGCAACCATACTGTATCATCTCGGATATCGCATCGGTCAAGACGCACCTGAAAGAATTTTACGAGACATGTAACTTTCCGTATGTTTCTACCCATCCGATGTTCGGCCCGACATTTGCCAACTTGGGACAACTGGAAAAAGAAAATACGATCATCATCTCCGAAGGGGATCATTTGGGAAAGATTTTCTTCAAAGACATCTATTCGAGTCTACGTTTGCATATCTGTGAATATACATTCGAGGAACACGACAAGGTTGTGGCTTACTCGCTGGGAATCCCGTTCGCTTCCACGATGGTGTTCGCCGCCACGATGAAGCATCAGGATGCGCCGGGTACGACGTTCAAACGTCATATGAAAATCGCCCGCGGTCTGCTTTCCGAAGACGACTACCTGTTGACAGAAATCCTTTTCAACCCGCGCACTCCTCATCAGATCGCACGTATACAGGAAGAACTGGATATCTTACAAAGAATCATCAAGGACAAAGATTCGGAAGGAATGAAAGAATACCTGACAAAAATCAGGAAGAATATCGAATAATACAGTACATTTTGACACACCACTTTCCAAGATACAATCTGGTAACAACAAATCGTTCCACAGCTGTGAGTCGTCCAGCTCACACTTGTGGAACAGCTTATTTAATGACTTCATACCATAAAACAAACGATCATGAACAACATCATCTACTTTATGGCAAGACTATCATTGCTATATTCCCTGTTATGGAGCATTTCCATTCACGCTTATGCACACAGCCGAGATACCGACCCAAACTCCACATATCCGACACCGGACCGTCTTTTCCACATTGCACGTAGCTTGAACCGCAACCTCGTCTGTTATGATGCCAACCAAACCAATGGCAAACTGGACACCAAAGAACCCATAAAAGTTTACTGGCTGAACCGAGAAATGGAACCGGGAAAAACTAACGGACTAAGTTTCATACAAAAAAAGATGGCCTACGGTTACAAAGTGATTTCAGTAGCAGAACATACTTGCACGATTACCCTAACGGCTTATCCGGAAAAGAAACTGACGATCTGTAGGGAGGGAGATCACTTCGTCTGCCATGTCAAGATAGACAATCGGCAGGCTATCCTACAATCTTTGTATGTCAAGGCCAGCCCCAACAATCCGCTAAATGTGGAATACGTGGAACTGCAAGGCATAACAACCGATACTGGCGTCCCTGTCACGGAAAAGGTCAGCAAATAAAAAAGAAATACGGTTGCTATCAACGACACAGGTCTTTGAACTTTTTTGCAACTATTTTGCAACTAAAAAATGTAAAAACCGCTTGAAAAGCGTATTTTTGTCCTTGTATTTCAAAAAAGAGTGTTTTACGGATGAAGGTATGTATAGCTGAAAAGCCCAGTGTAGCACGCGAAATTGCAGAAGTTCTCGGGGCAACCAAAAAGATGAACGGGTATATTGAAGGAAACGGGTATCAGGTAACCTGGACTTTCGGACATCTGTGCACTCTCAAAGAGCCCAATGATTATTCAGAGAACTGGAAACGCTGGAGTCTAGCTTCCCTCCCAATGATCCCGCCTCGATTCGGGATCAAGCTGATCAGCAACCCGACATACGAACAGCAATTCAAAACAATCGAAGAACTGATGCAGAATGCCGAAATGGTTATCAACTGCGGAGACGCCGGCCAGGAAGGAGAACTGATCCAGCGTTGGGTGCTGCAAAAGGCTGGCTGTAAATGCCCGGTCTACCGCCTATGGATATCTTCGTTGACAGAAGAAGCGATCCGCGAAGGTTTTCAACATTTGAAAGAACAGTCTGACTTCACCAAGTTATACGAGGCCGGTCTTTCCCGTGCCATCGGTGACTGGCTGTTAGGGATGAACGCAACGCGCCTTTATACGCTTCGCTACGGACAAAATCGGCAAGTGCTTTCCATCGGACGAGTACAGACACCTACCCTTGCACTCATCGTAAACCGACAAGCCGAAATAGACAACTTTAAGCCGGAGCCTTTTTGGGAACTGAAAACAGTTTACCGAAACACAACTTTCTCGGTTACCAAAGGCAAATTCACGAAGAAAGAAGAAGGAGAAGCTTTCCTGGAAATAGTTCGGCAAAAAGAATTCACCGTCACCGACATATCAGAAAAGAAAGGCAAGGAATATGCTCCTCGCCTTTTCGACCTGACTTCGTTGCAGGTGGAATGTAATAAGAAATTTGCTTTCACGGCAGACGATACGTTGAAGCTGATCCAGTCGCTATACGAAAAGAAAGTGACAACCTACCCGCGTGTCGACACCACTTTTCTAAGTGACGACATCTATCCTAAAGTTCCCAACACACTTAACGGCCTGGTTGACTATATCGACCTGACAGCCTCGCTGCTGAAGGCGAAAATACGGAAAGACAAACGTGTATTCGATAATTCGAAGGTGACGGATCACCATGCCATCATCCCGACCGGTGTACCAGCACGCAACCTAACGGACAACGAACGGAAGGTGTACGACCTGGTGGTCCGCCGTTTCATCGCAGCTTTTTACCCAGACTGCGAAATCTCGACTACTACGGTATTGGGTAAAGTCGACAAAGTGGATTTCAAGGTAACAGGCAAACAGATACTGAAACCGGGATGGCGCGTCGTGTTCGGAGCAGAGCAGAAAGACTCGGACGCCGAACCGTCAGACGAAGAAGGTGTACTGCCGGATTTTGTAAAAGGAGAAAGCGGCCCCCACAAACCGACATTAGGCGAAAAATGGACACAGCCGCCCAAACCCTACACCGAAGCGACATTGCTCCGCGCCATGGAAACCGCCGGTAAACTTGTGGACAATGACGAATTGAGAGACGCATTGAAGGAAAACGGTATAGGCCGTCCTTCCACCCGCGCCGCCATCATCGAGACTTTATTCAAACGCAATTATATCCGCAAGGAACGTAAGAACCTGTTTCCTACAGCTACCGGTGTGGAACTCATCGACACGATACAGGAAGAGCTGCTGAAAAGTGCCGAACTGACCGGTCTTTGGGAAAAGAAACTCCGACAAATCGAACGGGGCACCTACGAAGCCCGTACTTTTTTGGAAGAGCTTAAGCTGATGGTTCATCAGGTAGTGATCAACGTTCTCTCCGACCAGACCGGACGCACCATCACAATCGAGCAGGCTGCTCCGGAGAAGCCCCAAGCCGAAAAGGAGCCGAAAGGGAAAAAAACGCGCAAACCGCGTGCCAAGAAGGAAAAGACTCCCGGTCAACCGGAATCAACAACCGTTCCCGTAAAGCCAGTATGCCCGATCTGTAAGAAAGGTAGCATCCTGCGTGGAAAAACGGCTTACGGCTGTTCCGAATATAAAGATGGTTGTACTTTCCGCATGGATTACGCCACCTATGGTGAAGGTTTGTCGGATGAGGAATTAGTGAAGGTGATCAGTGGAATCGGAAAGGATTAAACCGCCAAATTGGTTTACACTTTCTTCACGATAAATCAGAACGTGAAAACATAATTAATAAAGAACTACAAAGTATTTTAAAACAAAATGGGGTTTAATAATTAATCTAAAATCAATGAAAGAAGAATGGTTTCCTTTGGTCGATGAAAAGGGAGAGACAATAGGAAAAGCAACCCGCAAGGAGTGCCATAGCGGATCGAAAATGTTACATCCGGTAGTGCACCTGCATATTTTCAATAAAGCAGGTGACCTCTACCTACAAAAGCGTTCGATAAACAAAGATATCCAACCCGGTAAATGGGATACTGCAGTGGGGGGGCATATTGACTACGGAGAAACGGTCGAAGATGCCCTTCACCGGGAAGTACGGGAAGAATTGGGGATAACAGATTTCATCCCGCAATTCATCACCCGTTATGTATTCGAATCGGCTATAGAAAAAGAGTTAGTCAACACCTACCGTACCACTTACGACGGTCCGATCATCCCTGACCCTTCCGAACTGGACGGTGGACGTTTCTGGTCTCCTTCCGAAATCCTCGAAAATATGGGAAAAGGAATTTTCACACCCAACTTCGAAGATGAATATAAACGGTTATTCATGTAAACTACAAAAACACTAAAACAATGGCAAAAGAATTAGAACTCAAGTACGGCTGTAACCCCAACCAGAAGCCGTCGCGCATTTTCATGCAGCAAGGGGAGCTGCCCATAGAAGTCTTGAACGGACGTCCCGGATATATCAACTTCCTGGATGCTTTCAACAGCTGGCAATTAGTAAAAGAACTGAAAGAAGCAACCGGACTGCCCGCCGCCGCTTCCTTCAAGCACGTAAGTCCGGCAGGAGCCGCCGTAGGTATCGAGATGAACGATACGTTGAAGAAAATCTATTTTGTGGACGATCTGCCGCTCACTCCGCTTGCAACCGCCTATGCTCGCGCCCGCGGTGCCGACCGTATGTCGTCCTACGGCGACTTCATCGCACTCAGCGACATATGCGACGAAGCGACTGCACGCCTCATCAACCGCGAAGTTTCCGATGGCGTCATTGCTCCCGACTATACATTGGAAGCGCTTGAAATCCTGAAAAATAAACGGAAAGGCACTTATAATGTCATCAAAATCGATCCAGACTACTGCCCCGCTTCTATCGAACACAAAGAGGTTTTCGGTATCACATTCGAACAGAGACGTAACGAGATCAAATTAGACGAAAACCTGCTGACCAACATCCCAACCCTGAACAAAAATTTCCCAGACGAAGCGAAACGCGACCTGATCATCGCCCTTATCACACTGAAATATACGCAGAGTAACTCAGTCTGCTACGTTAAGGACGGACAGGCCATCGGTATCGGTGCCGGTCAGCAAAGCCGTATCCACTGTACCCGTCTGGCGGGCAACAAAGCAGATATCTGGTACTTACGCCAGCATCCGAAAGTAATGAATCTGCCTTGGATCGAGAAGATCCGTCGTGCAGACCGAGACAACACGATCGACGTCTATATCAGCGATGACCACGAAGATGTTTTGGCCGACGGTATCTGGCAACGTTTTTTCACTGAAAAACCGGAAATCCTGACACGCGAAGAAAAACGTGCCTGGCTAGACACACTTAAAGACGTTTCATTGGGTTCCGATGCCTTTTTCCCCTTCGGTGACAATATAGAACGGGCACATAAAAGCGGCGTAGATTATATTGCACAGGCTGGTGGTTCCGTCCGTGACGACCATGTGATCGACACATGTGACAAATATGGTATCGCAATGGCATTCACAGGTGTACGGTTGTTTCACCATTAACAGAGAATTCTTGTTTTTAAAACACTAGTGTCTTTCACTATGAAATAATTCCGAACTTAAGTTATGAATCAGCAAAGAAATCGTTAACTGGAACATTAGCTATAATTAATAAAATCTTTTGCAAGGCTACCTTCCCAGGTAGCCTTGTTTTTTTCAGACAACTTGTGCGAGGAAACAAATCCATATCCAAAAAATAATATAACATCATATCATTCATCCCGAATCATTTACGCATACTTAACGCATACTTTACTAATAAGATTAACACAGGTACTTCAATCAGCGGACCGATTACTGCGGCAAAAGCCTCGCCCGAACTTATACCGAAAACAGCGATCGCTACGGCGATAGCCAACTCAAAATTATTTCCGGTAGCCGTAAATGATACGGAAGCGGCTTTTTCATAATCCGTTCCCATTTTCCGGGTGACGAAGAAAGAAACAAAAAACATGATACCAAAATACAATATTAACGGTATAGCTATTATCAGTACATCATATGGCAACTTTATGATATATTCCCCCTTATAAGAGAACATTATCACGATTGTAAACAACAATGCCAACAATGTAACAGGGCTTATCTTGGGAATAAACTTTTGGTAATACCAATCCATGCCTTTGTTATTAACCAGAATTAAACGAGTCGAAAATCCAAGAATAAACGGTATTCCTAAGTAAATGCCTACGCTTTTCGCAATCTCGGACATCGTGATTTGCTGGACGGCGTCGGTTGTTTCAATCCCTACCCATTCTGGGAACACGGATAAAAAGAAATAAGCATATACGGAAAAGAAAAGGACTTGAAAAATGCTGTTAAAAGCGACCAGACCGGCCGTATATTCATTACTTCCTCCTGCGAGTTCGCTCCAAACCAAGACCATAGCGATACATCGTGCAAGACCTATCATTATCAGCCCGTACATATATTCAGGGTAATTATGCAGAAAGACGATCGATAGGGTGAACATCAATATTGGGCCAACGATCCAGTTCAACAAAAGTGACAATATCAAGACTTTCTTATCTTTGAAAACTTTTCCTAATTCTTCATATTTAACCTTTGCCAAAGGTGGGTACATCATCAGGATAAGCCCGACCGCCAAAGGAATATTTGTCGTTCCGACTTCAAAATTACTCCAGAAATCCACGATACCGGGATATATGTAGCCTAATCCTACACCGATAAACATTACTAAAAAGATCCATACCGTCAAATAACGGTCTAAAAAAGCAAGTTGTTTCATAATCACTCTTTCTTTATTTCAGAAACATAGAACTGGTAAAAACGATCTTTAATGTCATTTCGTACCCTTATAAATTCACTCCTGATAAAATCCGGTGTTCCGGCCGCATCTGACGGATCGTCAAATCCTATATGCAATCTTTTTCCCACTTCTCCCGTAAAAGCCGGACACGTTTCATTTGCCCCGCCGCAAACGGTTATCACATAATCCCATTTATCATTTATATAATCCGTCACGGAAGTAGGGATATGGATACATAATATCAGTACCCTTATTTTTCTTTCCATGAGATCAAGGCGGCGTTATTGTTTGACAACTCCTTTACTCGGTCGATCCATGACAGTTCCCCTTGTGCCTTAGCCTTTAAAAATGGGTTTTGAGTATCAACCAAAGACAGACAGGAATTTATAGCCCACCATTTGTTCTCAATACCCGCTCTATGCAAATCCTGCTGTAGACGTTCCGCTTCAAAAACCGGGGTTGTTTCCGGAAGTGTCACGATAACGACTTCCGTTTCTTTGGGGTTGCGCAAGCGTGGCAGCAAGTTTGCCACCGCTCCTGTGATCTCTCCCTGTGTTCGTTCCACTTCCTTGTGGTAGCTTTGCGTTGCGTCCAGCAATAACAAGGTGTGTCCGGTCGGGGCTGTATCTATTACCACGATCTCCGTATCTGCTTTTTCCACTATATCGGCAAAAGCCTTGAACACCGCAATTTCCTGGGTACACGGAGAACGTAAATCTTCTTCGATATATTCCATATCTTCGGCCGTCATTTTGTTCTCCCTGGCTTTTGCCCTTACCTCGTTTTTATAAGCCTCCAAAACTTCGGCTTCGTCGATTTTGCTTATGTCGATCTCTGCTTTTATGGCAAGGTCATAGTTCAAATGATTAGCCGGATCTGTCGTCGTCAAATGTACTTTTGCTCCACGTTCTTTTAATTTCAGGGCGATATTTGTTGCTACGGTCGTTTTTCCTACACCGCCTTTTCCCATTGTGAAAATAACCCGTTTTCCGGAAGAAAAAAGATCATCTACCAAATCATCCAGATTTTTTTCGCCCTCTAAAGGCTTATAGTCACCTTCCGGAATGATATTATCGCTTGATAACATTTTACGGATATTCTCAATATTTGACAGGTTATAGGAACGTAGCGGAACGCTATACATCGGATAACCTTTTAATTCTTCTGGAATATTATGTAATGCGGAATTTTGTCTTTCACTTAACAACCTGGTGACATTGTCGTTATCATCGGAATGCTGTAATACCCCATTTATTATAAGTATCTGATTTTTTATACCAAGCAAATTAAGTTCATGTGAAGAACGTGCCGCCTCTTTTAATGGCGCAAGGTCCGGCCGGGCAACCAGTACCAAGCTGGTTACTTTTTCATCGGATAAGGTGCTTACTGCCTGTTTATAAATTCCTTTTCTTTCCTCCAACCCTGACAACTGGCCTAAGCAAGACGCGCCATGTGTGCTCTCACTGATAAACGTACTCCAGGCAGACGGAAGTTGCAACATTCTTAGGGTATGCCCTGTTGGTGCTGTATCAAAAATGATATGATCGTATTCCCTTTGTTTGGCTTCATCGGTAATAAAGTCCGAAAATTCATTGAATGCTGCGATCTCCACCGTACAAGATCCGGAAAGTTGTTCTTCCATATTTCGGATTACACTTTCCGGCAATTTCCCACGATAGGGGGAAATCACGCTTTCCCGGTATTCTGCGGCGGCCTTTTCCGGATCAAGGTTTACAACCACGAGGCCAGGAACTTCGGATATATCCGTACCATGCCCGTTTAATTCCTGCCCGAACACATCTTGCAGGTTAGAGGCCGGATCTGTACTTATCAACAATATTTTTTTGCCAAGATCCGCAAGGCCGACAGCCGTAGCGCAAGCGATAGAAGTTTTACCTACACCACCCTTACCTGTGAAAAACGAATACTTTGTCAGTTGTATATCGGATAAATTAAAATTCTTCATAATCTCATTATTTAATAATTGGAACAATATCTAAATTAACCCCCGTCCATTCGCTTAATTGCTTGTTGGTTGGATAACTCTTTGTAACCACGATTTCGCCCTCTACTATGGTAATCGGCAGACCGTCCGCACCCTCTTTCATCAAATAGTCATTAACTGTTTTATTGCTGACATAAAGCTGCGGTTCATCCCGTAAATTATGGCGTTCAACAGTGATTCCTTGTCTTTTGAGAGTTTCCAGAACTGCCGCAATCCTCATAAGATCAGGATTGATATTCGGGCCACACAATCCGGTAGGACAACACATCGCCGGATCAAAAATTTCTATCTTTTTCATATTCTGTTTTATTTTAATTATAAGTAATTGATATATGCGTAATAAATACCGACTGCAATAAACAAAGCGGCAACCACTCTGTTAAACCATTTTTGAAAAATCTGTATGCGGTTATAGAATTTACCTATTCCGGCAACGCTGTACGCCAAGATCCAGGCAACCAGGATAACAGGCAGGCCGGTAGCCACAGCATAGACAACGGGCAAAAGGTAGCCCCCCGGTTCTGTTGCCGACATGGGTATGAGCATCCCGAAATAAAATAGTCCGCTGGTAGGACAAAACGCCAGAGCGAAAAGCACCCCAAGCAAAAGACTGCCTAAATTCCCCTTTAACTTTTCAGTCTTTCCAGTTCCTGAAAAAACAAATTTTGGCAGGTTCAAATGATCTCCGAAAAGCATGAATACCCCTACAAATATCAAGACCGGAGCGATCAGCATCTCACCGTATTTGCTAAATGTAATTCGCAAAACAACGAACAACATTCTTAAAAAAAGGGCTGCTATTCACAGCAAGCACCTTTTTTACAAGCACAATCGCAAAATAATTGGGCGAACAATTGTCTTGCTATCTCCCAGTTTTCACGATTTATGCAATATTTTACTTTGGGCGTTTCTATTTCACCCTGTATCAGTCCAGCATCTTTTAATTCTTTTAGATGCTGGGAAACGGTCGCTTTGGCGATAGGTAACTCATCGTGAATATCCCCAAAATAACAACTTTCTTGTTTGGCAAGAAAATTTAATATCGCTATCCTGGTAGGATGTCCCAAAGCCTTAGCAAAACGGGCAATTTGTTCTTGCTGCTCCATATCTTTAATTCCTCCCTTGTTCTATTTTATTGTTCGCAAATATACGAACAATAAAATAGAACACAAATTATCGTTTGTTTTTTAACGAACATTTATAATACAGATTTGAACCATCCGTACCGATCTCTATACTGTTTTTGCGGACTTTATCCCATATAATAATAAAAGCAGGCAAAAAAAGAATGATATTCCATTTATATTTTCGCCTGCTTTTGATGAATACGGTTATATTTTTATATACTGTCAATTGTCCGGATTGAAATTCTTATCATACTCCAATAGGTATTTCGCCATCGCCGGATCGTTGAAGTCAACCTTGGACAGTCCCGTATCCAGTTTTCGGATCATCTCCCGGTCTGTTTCTGTCAGTTCGAAACTCTCAATGTCCAGATTCTCTGTCATACGTAACGTATGTACCGATTTGGGAATCGCTACAATACCTTCACCCGTCAAGAAATTTAGAGCGACCTGGGCACTGGTCTTGCCATATTTCGCCCCGATATTTTTCAGCGTTTCATTTGTGAAAATCCGGTCTGTGCCTTGCGCCAGTGGCCCCCAGGCCATCAGACGCGTTCCGTAATCCTTTATCAGTTCTCTCATTCTGGCCTGCTGGGAAAACACGTGCGTCTCCAACTGCAGGACGGCGGGTTTGATTTCCATGTTTTCCGCCAGATCAACAAACCGGGCATCATAGAAATTGCTCAAGCCTATGGCCCGGACTTTGCCGTCCCTGTATGCCTTTTCCATTGCCCGGTATGTCCCATAGTAATCGCCAAAAGGCTGGTGAACGAGCAGCAGGTCGATATAATCGGTACGGAGTTTGCGGAGCGATTCGTCTATGCTCCGTGCCGCCTTCTCCTCACCCGCGTTGGAGATCCATACTTTTGTGGTCAGAAACAATTCTTCACGCGGTATGCCGCATTTGCTGATTGCCGCACCTACGCCCTCCTCGTTATAATATGCCTGTGCCGTATCAATCAGGCGATAGCCAAGCCGGATGGCTTCCGACACGCAGTGCTCACATTCTTGCGGGCCAACCAAAAAGACACCATAGCCCAGCATCGGCATCTTAATGCCATTGTTCAATTCGATAGTATTCATATCAGTCATGTATTTTATGTGTACCTATTCCTCTTACTGTCGGCAGGTCCATGTCGTTGTAAATCGGACTTTTCCCTGTATCCAGTCCGGTTATGTCCTTCATTTCTTCATCTGTAAGCGTAAAATTAAAGATATTCAGGTTTTCCATCATACGCTCTTTACGGACACTTTTCGGAATGACCACCACACCTCTTTGGTTCAGCCAGCGAAGAATGACCTGTCCCACCGTCCTTCCGTGCTTCTCAGCGATGGTTTTCAGAACCGGATGTTGGAATATGCCATTCTTGCCCTCTGCGAACGGTGCCCACGCTTCATGCTGTATGCCTTCTTGCTGCAGAAAGACATTGGCTTCCTTTTGCTGGAAGAAAGGATGCGTTTCTATCTGGTTGACGGCAGGTTTCACCTCGTTGTGCAGAAAGAGATCCTGCAAACGTTCGTTTCCGAAACTGGTCACCCCAATGGCGCGTACGCGTCCCTCTTTATACAATTTTTCCGCTGCTCTCCATGCCGCATAATAATTGCCATACGGTTTATGCAGCAGATACAAATCCAGATAGTCCAGCCCGAGCTGTTTCATTGAGTTGTCAAAGGCCCGAAGGGTGTCTTCATATTCATAGTCCTGCACCCATAGTTTGGTGGTAACGAACAAATCTTCGCGTTTCAGCCCGCTGTGCCGTATGGCATCGCCTACCGGTCTCTCGTTGAAATAGGCCGCGGCTGTGTCGATCATCCGGTAGCCGGCTTCGAGTGCGTCTGTTACGACCCTTTCCGTCTCGTTCTCGGGAATCTGGAAAACCCCGAATCCTATGGCCGGCATTATCACTCCATTGTTCAATCTTACTTCTTTCATCGTCATATTGTTTTTGATTTACAGGCGCAAAGTTATAAGAATCATACAGATACATTGTTACAATATACGGTGAGAGATTTTCACTTTTCGTGGTTTTTGTCTATATTTGTATCCGGCAAATATGAAGAGAATGGAACAGGTGATTTGGGATAAAATATACTTTGGGGATTCCATTAATGATTGCGACATTTCCAGAAACCAGAGAAACTGATCTCCCATAAAATATACTTTGGGGATTCCATTAATGATTGCGACCCCCAAAAGCAGTTCGGCCATATTCTGCATATCCTCTGCATGGAAGGAAGCATGAGTTTTGTTTTTCACGATGTGAGGTACAATATAGCCAAGGGCGACTATGTCATCTTGCCCAACCGTTCCTTGGCCTGCTCTTTCTCGGAGTCCTCCGACTTTGACGCCATTATTATGAGTCTTTCCGAATCATTTGTCACCTCAATGGCCCTGCGTAGCAATTACGGCATTATCGGACACTTGTCACTATTGCAGAATCCGGTGATGAGACTTTCGGAAAACGACTTCCGGAAATGTCGTACCGACATGTCGCGCCTTCGTGAACGGCTGAATGACCGGGAACACCTTTTTCGGGAAGAAATGCTGGGGCATCTTTTGCTTGCGCATATCCTCGACCTGTACGATATTCACGCGCGGGGGCGGAAACCGGAACCGATACCGGAAAGGGCGATATCCCTTTTGCGGCAATTCATTGAAATGCTTTATCAAGGAGAATATGTCCGGCATCGTGATTTGTCTTATTATGCGTCGCATCTTTGCATTACGCCTCATTACCTTTCGGAAATATGCAAAAAGGTGGGCGGCGAGCCTGCGTCTTACTGGATAGACCGTTTTACGCTTCACGAGGTCATCCGTTGTTTGAATCGGAAGGAGCTCCCATTAACGGAAATCGTAGAGCGGATGAATTTCTCATCCCTCTCTTATTTCAGCCGATATGTACAGAAGCGTATAGGGGTTTCACCGTCGGAATACCGGAGCAATCGCACATCGGAAATAATAGAGGACAGCCAGATGTATTCTATCTCATTTTAAAGCTGGTCTCTTATGGTACTATAAGTAACGGTCTACTTCTATGTGTATGACCGATTATTGCCAATCAGCTTATTGTTTCACGTATATTCAAATGCTCATATGGGGATTTACAAGCATTTCCTCTGCCTGTTGATCACTTCAGTTTCCGTTATACCCACCAGGGAACGAAGCATGTTCATATCAGAACCGGAAGGTTGGATTCTAAATCCGGACTGTATTTCGAGTTTTTTCTCTATATAGCTATTAATATAGTCTGATATATAATTCTTTGTGAAACGGATAAAGACATATCGACAGTGATTGTTTATTATAAATCGGTATGCCCGTTCCGGCGGAATCAGATACAGGTCTCCTGCCATATATCCGTGACATTCTTTCTCATCCCCCAACGTGTACGCATGGAATTTTCCGCTTCCATCCAGAATATAGACTATCTCAAAGAAGATTACTCCTCCAACATCCCTTCCAAATAACGGTCGGGAGCTAACCCTATACTCTGGAGGAATCCCGCCAGAGCGCTATATGTTAAACTATTCTCCGACAAGTTCACCAAGGCAATCCGGCGGAGACATCCGAACGGGATCGCATAATCCACATAAGGGACCAAGTTATCCCCTATAAAATCATACTCAGCTTCTACCGGATCACAAAATTGCACAAGCCGCCATTCTTGTTCGGAAACCCAACGAGGTTCCCGAACTTCCAGACAGGCATTACAAAGCATCGAGAAGAAACATGAATCCCGCTTGAATCCGGTATGCTCTTCATCGTAAAAAAATTTGTCATACTCCCACTTCATCTGCGAAACAAACGCGTTCAGATTCTCCTCCTCATTATATTTGCAACGAAGCAAGTATTTTTCCTCCGACAAACTATACTCACCTAGTGCCCCGTAATCGAAAGTCAGCCGCAAACAGGAGGTATCCTTTTCCTTCACACCGGAAGGGATTTCCAAGTTCTGGTAAAGGGAAAGAGCGTACATCTCCATCTCCGGTCCGATAAGCATCCGCCGGTTCTCCCGGAAAAAAGGAATATTTTGTTTGCTAAACTCTTGTTTGACACCATTTCGTACTTCATGCAACACAATCGAACGGCGAAGCAGGGACAAACCGTATCCGATTACTTCGTCCGACTTGGCATACAACAAATTAGGAACATGCAAGGTGAATGTTTCCGGCGTCTTCGACTCCTTGCATCCGCGAACAAAGGATTCTATTGAAACATAGGAATATAAATCCATCTTTTATGATTTTTTTGGACGCCAAATATACAATTTATATTAGAGATTATCTACCTTTGTTAAAACTTTTATAAACTACATAAAACCAATAAAACAAAATGAAACGTCGTGATTTCCTTAAGACCAGTGTTGTAGCAGGTGTAGCCTTATCTCTGAATTTTGAAGGATTACAGGCTGCTCTCTCCTCGAATACAGTAGCGGTAGAGCAAGCACCCGATCTGGTAGCAGTAATGGGCGGTGAACCGGCAGTCATGCTCGACAAAGCCTTAGAAGCGCTTGGCGGCATCGGCAAATATATCAAAAAAGGGCAGAAAGTCGTTATCAAGCCCAATATCGGCTGGGACCGTACACCGGAACTGGCCGGTAATACCAATCCTGAATTGATAAAGGCCCTCGTAAAGAAATGTTTCGAAGCTGGAGCCGAAAAGGTAACGGTATTCGACCACACGTGCGACAACTGGCAAAAATGTTACGAGACAAGCGGCATCGCCGCCGCCGTAAAAGAAGCAGGTGGTATCATCATGCCAGGCAACGACGAAAAATATTTCAAAGAAGTAGACATTCCCGATGGCGTGACACTGAAAAAAGCCAAGATACACGAGTCACTGATCGAAGCGGACGCCTGGATCAATGTACCCATCCTGAAGAACCACGGAGGAGCCAAGCTGTCATGCGCAATGAAGAATATGATGGGGATCGTCTGGGACCGCCGCTTCTTCCACCAGAACGACTTGCAGCAATGTATCGCCGATATCTGTACCTGGAAGAAGAAACCGGTTCTGAACATCGTGGATGCCTACCGCATGATGCATCAGAACGGTCCGCAAGGAAAAAGTGCAGCTGACGTGGCTACGTTGAAATCGATGATTGTTTCTCCGAATATCGTCGCCGTCGATACGGCCGCCCTCGCTCTGTTCAACCAGGTAAAGAAATTGGATATGGCTGCCGTTGGACATTTGAGCAAAGGGGAAGCTCTTAAATTAGGTTCTACCGATCTGAAAAAAATAAACATCAAACGTATTAAGATCTGATGAAGAAACGGAATTATCTAAAGGGATTGAGAGTTTTGCTCGCAATCCTCTTTTTTGTACCCATACTTTTGTTTTTCGTAGACTTTTCAGGAGTTTTACCGGATAGTGTACATCGTTTGCTGCATCTGCAACTGATGCCGGCCTTGTTGGGAGGAATGGTCGGTCTGATCGTGTTCCAATTCTTGCTGGCACTGGTATTCGGACGTATTTATTGTTCCACGATATGTCCGGCAGGCGTATTCCAGGATATCATCAACCGTCTATTTTGCATCGGTAAGAAAAAGAAGAAAGGAAGCCGTCGGTTTACTTACCACAAGCCGATGAACCGGCTACGCTACGTACTGCTGGTAATTACGGCAGTCATGGCTGTTTTCGGTCTTAGCGAATTGTGCCTGCTCTTAGACCCGTACAGCAACTTCGGACGTATTGCGGCAAGTCTGTTCCGTCCGATCGTGATGTGGGGGAATAACATACTCGCCGACCTGCTGATGAAAGTGGACAACTACTCGTTGTTCCATGTGACAATCAGTACCGTGACGGCTTCCGGTCTGATCGCAGCAACCATCGCATTGCTTGTTTTCATCGTCATGACTGTTTTCCGCGGACGATTGTTCTGTAATACGATCTGCCCTGTCGGAGCTTTGTTGAGTCTTTTCTCGCGCTACTCGTTCTTCCGTATAACTTTCGATAAGGAAGCCTGTACGCATTGCGGGAATTGCGAACATACCTGCAAGGCGGAAGCGATCGACAGCAAAAACCTGACGATCGATACATCCCGTTGCGTAGATTGTTTCAATTGTGTTTCTTCCTGTGCCAAAGGCGGCTTGCAGTATCGTCTACAATTTCCGGGTATGAAACAGGAGGAGACAGTCGATACCCAAGCTGTAAAGGAATTATATTCCAGCCAACTGACAGTCGCCAACAGCCGCCGTACATTTCTGGCCACAAGTGCAACCATTGCCGCCTCGCTGCCGATCGCATCTGCGATTGCCGAAGGAGGAAAAGGGAAAATGAACAGAAAAGGCAGAAAGAAGTGGCCTCCCCTCACGCCTCCGGGTTCTATCAGCCTGGAACGTTTCAAAGACAAATGTACAGGATGCCAGATATGTGTCGTCCGCTGTCCGAGCCAGGTCTTGCGCCCGACAGGATTGGAATACGGTTTAGATTATATGTTGAAACCACGTCTGGCCTATATCAGCAGTTATTGCAACTACGAGTGCACAGTCTGTTCCGATGTATGCCCTACCGGTGCGATCAAACCTCTGACTATCGAAGAGAAGACAACGACACAGGTCGGCATTGCCACTTTCTTCAAAGGCCGTTGTGTTGTTAATACGGAAGAGAAAGACTGCGGTGCCTGTGCAGAACATTGCCCGACCCAGGCCGTACACATGGTTCCTTACAAAGGAACACTGACAATCCCGCAGATCAACCCTGACCTTTGTATCGGATGCGGCGGATGCGAATCGATCTGTCCGGTACGCCCAATGCGTGCCATCATCGTCAAATCGAACGTTGAGCACAAATTCGTCGAAAAGCCTAAAGAAGAGGAAATCAAAGAAATCGAGGTAGACGATTTCGGTTTCTGATTAACGATATATAACCGACTATATTATGAGGCCTTATTTGTGAAAGTAAGGCCTTTTCTTTATCTTTGCAGCCATGAAATTCGAATTACAACATAACGACACAAAATCAAATGCAAGGGCGGGTCTGATTACCACTGATCATGGAGTAATTGAAACGCCTATTTTTATGCCGGTCGGCACACAGGGCACAGTTAAAGGCGTCCACATGACCGAGTTGGAAGAAGATATCAACGCACAAATCATTTTAGGAAACACATACCATTTATATCTCCGTCCCGGATTGGAAATATTGGAACAGGCAGGCGGATTGCACAAATTCAACACATGGAATCGGCCAATCCTGACAGATAGCGGTGGTTTCCAGGTTTTTTCTCTTTCCGAAAACCGCAAGTTGCATGAGGAAGGCGCCATGTTCCGCTCACATATCGACGGCTCCAAGCATCTGTTTACCCCGGAAAAGGTTATGGATATCCAGCGGATCATCGGGGCGGATATCATTATGGCTTTCGATGAATGTTGTCCGGGCGATGCCGATTATGAATACGCGAAAAAGTCCCTCGGTCTGACGGAACGTTGGCTGGACCGTTGTTTCGAACGTTTCAACTCTACAGAGCCGAAATACGGTTACCAGCAAAGTCTTTTCCCGATTGTACAAGGTTGTGTTTATCTGGAACTGCGCCGAAAGGCAGCCGAGAATGTAGCGGAAAAGGGCGCTGACGGCAATGCGATCGGTGGCCTGGCAGTAGGCGAACCAACAGAGAAGATGTACGAGATGATCGAAGTAGTCAACGAGATCCTGCCGAAAGACAAGCCTCGTTACCTAATGGGAGTCGGCACACCGATCAATATTTTAGAGGGGATTGAACGGGGTATCGATATGTTCGACTGCATCATGCCGACGCGCAACGGACGTAACGGACAGATATTTACCCGCTTCGGCACGATCAATATGCGTAATAAGAAATGGGAGAACGACTTCTCTCCTATCGATCCGGATGCTCATTCGGCTATCGACACGCGCTACAGCAAGGCGTATCTACACCATTTGATCAAAGTGAATGAGATGTTAGGACTTCAACTGGCATCAATTCATAACCTCGCGTTTTACCTATGGCTCGTAAAAGAGGCACGCAAACATATTATTGCCGGCGATTTCACGACCTGGAAGAGTGAAATGGTCCGTCAATTATCAAACCGGTTATAAGCAAACTATCACATGAAATTCAAACTGAAACGGATAGACTGGTATATCATCAAGCAATTCTTAGGTACTTATATCTTTGCGATTGCCCTGATTATCGCTATCTCGGTCGTCTTCGATATAAATGAGAAGATCGACAAGTTCCTGAGTCCGGACGTACCGTTGAAAGCGATTGTCTTCGACTATTACATGAACTTCATCCCGTATTTCGCGAACCTGTTCAGTCCGTTGTTTACTTTCATTGCCGTTATCTTCTTCACCTCAAAGTTAGCAGACAATTCAGAAGTGATCGCAATGTTGGCGAGCGGGATGAGTTTCCGGCGTCTGATGTTGCCTTACGCGATTTCGGCAGGGATCATTGCACTCAGTACGTTTGTGCTGAACGCTTATATCATTCCGCCTGCCAACGCCACGCGTATCGACTTCCAAAACAAATATATCAAGAATAAGAAGGTAGACTATGTCCGTTCCGCCCAATTGGAGATCGAGCCGGGCGTAATCGCCTATTTCGACCGCTACGACGCGCGTTCCGGGATGGGATACCGTTTCTCTTTGGAACACTTCGAGGACAAGAAGATGATTTCACGCCTCACGGCAAACTCCATCAAATACGATTCGCTATACAATTGGACGCTGATCGACTACATGATCCGCGACTTCGACGGGATGCGCGAACATATCACCGAAGGGAGCCGCATGGACACCACATTGACAATCGTCCCTTCGGACTTCCTGATCTCTGTCAATGACTGCGAGACGATGACTTCTTCCGAACTGTCCACGTATATCGACCGTCAGAAGAAAAGAGGGATCGGCAATATCCAGACGTTCCAGATCGAATACCACAAACGTTTTGCCGCCATCATGGCCGCCTTCATCCTGACCTCCATCGGAGCCTCGCTCTCTTCCCGCAAGATCAAAGGAGGCATGGGGTTGAACATCGGCATCGGACTGGCCTTGAGTTTCTCCTACATCCTCTTCACCACCGTCACATCGACCTTCGCCATCAACGGCAGCCTCAGCCCCGCTATGGCCGCCTGGATTCCGAATATATTGTATACGTTTATCGCGATTTATTTGTACCGGAAGGCACCGAGATAAGAAATATTTTGCAAAACCAACCATCATACTATCATAATCGTCCGTATATTGTTTTAAAACAGTGTGTTATGACATGACAGTTGCCGTTTTATACTATCATTCATCTGTCATAACCATCATGGAAAAAAAACGATAATATTCTGTGTATCAATCAACAATAAAAACAGAAACCGTCCGGGAATAGATGCAAAACAGGTTAAAATAGCTTCATTTTTCATCAAGACAGGCTTTTCTTTTGCCAAAAAAGGCTTGGATAGCCGCTTAAGACCCGGGTGTAAGCACCACGGAGACCCGAGTGAGGGAGAGGTGCAGATCCGGGTCTGTGCAAAGCCTTTCCGTGGATGCGTGGATGTTTATCCGCCATGCTGGGAGTGTTTTTATGTCTCGTTTTTGCATTTTGTCCGGCAAAAAAGGCCGTTTTATTATAGAAAACGACCTCGTTTTGTCGACGGCCATTTGGGCTTAAATAAATGCAAACAGCCCATTATCAATCATATAAGTAAATCAGCAAGTAAAAAGCATGATAGATGCATGATGGTAGAATGATAGTGGAAAACAGCAACTGTCATACTTTAATATATTGTGTAACAACAGCTAATAACCAAAAATGATAGTATGATGGTTGGTTTGCGAAATTTTCATGAAAGAAGAGAGGTGATCCCGAATAGTAATTTTTGGTGCGGTTACCCTGATTACCTTTAGAGTTTTCCAAAAGCAACAGGCAGCTCTTTTCGCTAAAACCCTCGTTTAAGACAGGTTTCATCCCATCTGAACGGTTTTGAGGAATGTCGAAGGCGCCGGGCATCCGGTGTCAAAAGGAATACCGGATAAAGGCTCACGCCAAGCATACAAAAAAAGAGGATACATAGTCTCGATGTATCCTCTTTTCCTTTAAATTTAATGAATTACTTAATCAATTTCAATCCAACTTCAAACTTAGTTGTCTTTTCCATCGCTTCGGGGAAGGCTTTCAGTATTGACTTAACCAATTGTCCCATTCCGTTTAAAGCGTCATCTCCGATAAGTTCAGCCAACGTAGGCAATAAAGGAGCGATCTGGCTAACTAAAGCTTTGTCAATATAGACACGGGCTGACTTGCCATCAGAAGCGATTTCATAATTAACAGGAATGCCATTCTGCAATAAAGCCATAATTTGTTCCAAAGGATCTATAGCAGCCTTACTCTTCAAACTTCCCATGATCTTAGTTATATCCAAGAAGACAAGTATTTGCTTATCCGTCACATTATAGGAAGCATATCCTGGTTCCGATGTTTCCCAAACAGGTGTGACAGGCTTGCTCAAATCCACTCCCGCTTTAGAAATAGAAGCAACAATCTGCCCGTCTTCCTGGAACGTAACACTCTGAAGGACCTGTACCAAAGCGATACTCCCAAAACCTTCAGCTATATTAGGAATAGAAGTCACAGGTAAAAAACCAAGCATAGTGCCTTCAGCAGCTTCCCAAACCATAGACACAGGACCTGATACAAAAGTTTCACTCTCGTCTTTTGCTATTTCAGCCAATTTCCAAGTACCTGCAATAGGAGCTGTTATTTTCAAAGTTGCATCCAAAGTCAAAACACCGGCTTCAACGGTTCCTTTTGCAGAGACAGTTCGCAAGTCATTCGTGTTGCTTCCTTCCAATGCATAGCTTTCACCTGTCTTGACCATTTTGGCTTCAATCTTGACTTCTGCTTCACCCGGAATCAAATTCGCCAACGTAATAGTTGCCTGTTCAGCCGAACTTGCATCTACTTTTACAGATTGGTCAGCGACTTCAGTGCCTCCCATCGTCAATTTCAATGTTTCTGCCGTATAAGTCGCAGAAATAGCCTTCCAGCCGTCATCAGTCTTATTGTCATCATCGTCACTACAAGCAGTGAAGAAACTCAATGCACAAAGCATCGTAAACACAAAAAATAGATTTTTCTTCATAATCTTCTTTTTAAATTATACATAAAAACAGAGCGAAGATAAGTAATCTTAATGAGACATACAACACAAAAAAGTTAATGCCGGTTATTCCGAAAAAATAACCGGCATTATCATAAAAATAGACAATTCAATCGATAAAATTGAATCAATTATACAAGATTATTTCTTGACTTCAGACAACGCTCCCGCCGCTTTCAGATATCCGACATAATTCAAGTAGAGTTGAAAATGGGCATCGACCTGTGTTTCATAAGCCTGCTGCCACAAAGCCTGCGCTTCGAGATAGTCCGAGAGTGTCTCCAAGCCCACTTCGTACTGGCTTTTACTGACCTTCATGTTTTCTTCGGCCTGGAGGAGAGAACGGTCGGAAAGTTCGCTTTCCAGCCGGGCTTCGTCGAGGTTATTGGCGGCTTGTGTCAGTTCCAACATCATTTGTTCGTTCATGTTTTCCTGTTCCAGGCGGGATTGCATCAGCTTGGCTTTGGCGGCACGCACCTTATTACTTCGCTCGCCGAAATGGAAAAGCGGGATGCTCACGTTCAGCAAGACGGAGAAACAGCCTTTGTCCATCAACATCTGGTCGTTCAGTTCAAAGCCATGTACATAATCATAAGACCCCATGATGCCGACTTTGGGCAACAGCTCGCTACGGTTCAGCCGTACCTGCTGCCCGGCGATCTCGACCTGTTTATCCAAGATGGCATATTCGGGACGGGCACTGATATCGGAAACCTGGACATCCATCCCCTTTTCGACCGCCGGATAATCGCCGGAAATACGGATATCGGAGACAAGCGGTTTCCCGATCAGATGACAAAGATTCATAGTCGCCAACCGCAGGGCGTTCTCTGCTTTACGGATGGAGAGTTCGCTTTCGTTCAGCTTCACCTGCACTTTCAAGACATCGTTCTGCGGTTTCAGGCCATGTTTGTAAGCGCTCTCGACATTCGACAGCAGTTCCCGGAGCACAGCGTTATATTTATCCGCCACCTTTTTCATCTCCTGCGCCTTCACGACCAGAGCATAGGCTTTGTCTGTTTTGAGGATCACTTCCGTCGCCGTCAGCGCCTCGTTCATCTCGGCCATCTCTTTCCCCAAGACAGACATCCGGTAGGCAGCCCGGATCTTACCGCCCATATAAAGCGGCTGCTCAACCCGGATTCCGCCCATGTAAACTGTCCCGACTTTATAATCGAGATTGATACCGGGGAAATGGGTATAAATGCCTGTCGGGACCAAGTTCCCGGCTGCATCATACAGAATGACGGGCATTTTGCCACCTTCAATTCCGAATCCGCCGTCCGCCGTACTGTAAAGGCCCATCCCGTTAGCGGTAAAGTTCGGGAAGAAGTTCCCTTTATAGCTTTTCATCGTGTACAAGGCACTTTCGGTCTGTTTCACCGATGCCGCCATTTCCTTATTATATTGCAGCGCCATTTCCCGGCACTGCTGCAAGCTCAACGTCTCCTGCGCGAAAAGAGACGACGGGCAGAGAATAGACAACAGGATAATAGATATTTTCTTCATCAGTCTACATGTTTAATATGAAAGAATAATGCGTATAGGACAGGAATAAAAACGAGTGTGATCACCGTTCCGAACAGCAGGCCGCCCATAATGGATGCTGCAAGCGAACCGAACATGGCGTCGGTCAGCAACGGGATCATCCCTAAGATCGTGGTCAAGGCCGCCATCATCACCGGCCGCAGACGGCTCTGGGCACTGTCGATCAAGGCAGTGACCGGCTCCGTCCCCTGCCCGATCTGCAAAGTGATCTCGTCCATCAGCACGATACCGTTCTTTATGATCATTCCTATCAACCCCAATGTCCCGACAATGGCGACAAAGTTGAACGTCTTGCCGGTCACCAACATCGTCATCACCACTCCGACAAATACCATCGGGATACTGCAGAAGATGATAGCCGGCTTGCGGTAATCCTTGAACAGCATGATCAAGATCGCGATCATCAGGATAATGGCCAGCGGAAAATTCTTGAACAGATACTTCATGGACTGGTCGCTGGCGTTCTTCTCACCCTGCCATTGCAGCGAATAGCCTGCGGGGAGTTCGATCTGCTCCAACTTTTCCGCGACTGCCAATCGTGCTTTTTCCGTCTCGACACCCGGCACGGGAGAGCATTGCACGCGCTGGCTGCGTTGTCCGTTGTAGCGAGGAACAACCGGGTCCTCCCATCGCACGTCAATTCCCTTGCTGATCTGTTTCAACGGCGTGCTGCCCATCAGGCTTTCGATCAGTTCTTCCTTCGATAGTGTCCCGGCTTTCAGTTTCACCATGTTTTCTTCGTTCAGCAGGCCGTTCAGCGAAGGGAGCGTCGAAAAGACCTGCGTGTTTCCTAAATCCTCGATCGGCCGTCCCTGCCCGTCCAGGCATTTCAGGTAAATATTGTTTTTATGGATGCCTTCGTAGAAAGAACCGATAGGTATACCGCCTGTAGCTGTCAGTAACGAAAGGCTCACGTCGCTGCGGCTCAATCCCAACGCACGGGCGGCCGGTTGGTCGTACTCGATTGTCAGGACCGGAACCTGCGGTTCCCAGTCGGTCGTGATCAGGCAGACTTCCGGCGTATTCTCCATAATATGTCGTGCACTGTCCGCCAAACGATGCAGGACGGCAGGATCAGGTCCTAAGAATTGGGCCTCGATGGGATATTTTTTAAACATCAGGTTATAACGTTTCAACTTGACGTAAGCATCCGGATACTGCCGTGTCAGGTACTCTTGTATCTCGTCGATATTTTCGACTAGCTCGTCGGGAGATGTAAAGTCAATGATCAACTCCCCATAGGCCAGCGAAGGATTGGCAATGCTTCGCACCAGGTTGTAACGTCCCGGCGTCCCACCGATGGAAGCTGTCACGTTCGTGATCTCCTTCCGGGTTTTCAGATAAGCTTCTATCTCTTTCAGGTCATTCGCCACACGGGTAGAATTATTGCCCTCCGGAAGTTTGTATTCCATATACAACTGATCGTACACCATATCGGGGAAGAATCCCTGGCGCAGGAACCGATAGCTATAGGCGGACAAGAGCAACAAAGCGACCATCGTCAGCGTAAAGCCAAGGCGGTGCGACAAACCGAAACGCAAAGCAGCCCGCAAGATGGCATATATCTTACCTTTATATACACGCTTGCCGGAATTATCGTTTTCCACCGCCGGATGTAACCGCCTGTTTGCCATCAAGGGAACGTGGAGCAATGCCAACACCCAGCTCAGCAACAGTGAAACGGCCAGTACGATAAACAGGTCACGCGTATAAACGCCTGCCGTATCCGGCGACATATAAATCGGCAGAAAGGCTATGATAGCGATCAACGTCGCTCCCAACAACGGCATCGCCGTCTGCCGTCCGATAGCGGTCATCGCCTCCATCCTATCTTTCCCGGCTTTCAAGTCCACCAATATGCCGTCGATAATCACAATAGCATTGTCTACCAGCATCCCCATCGCCAGCACGAAAGCCGCCAGAGAGACACGCTGCATCGTTCCCCCGGCGAATTGCAGGAAAAGAAATGATCCGAAAACAGTCACCACCAAACTGATGCCGATAATCAGGCCACTCTTGAACCCCATCGCCAGCATCAGGATAAACACGACGATGACGACGGATTCGATCAGGTTGATGACGAACGTTCCCAGCGAATCCCCCACACGCTCGGGCTGATAGAATATTTTATGGCAATCTACTCCGGCCGGCAGACGGTTATCTTTCAACTCCGCCAGCTTCGCTTCCACGGCTTTGCCGACCTTCACGATATCCGAACCGCTCGAAGCAGCTACCAAAATGCCGATAGAGCGCTCCTGATTATAGAACATCTCGTTACGGGTTGGATCTTCATACCCCTTTTCGATCAAGGCTATGTCGCGCAGACGCAATTGGTCGTCGTCATGGCCCTGGATAAACATCTTGCCGATGTCGTCCACCGTTTTGAAACGATCGTTCACCGTCACTCGGATGCGGTTGTCCCCGTTATCATAGTAACCACTATAGGTTGTCTCGTTTTGTCCGTTCAAGGTAGCCAGGACTTCGGCCGGTTTCACGCCAAGGTTGGCCATGCGGTCCTGCAACAGGGAGATATTGATACATTCGGAACGTTCCCCATATATATCCACCCGGTCCACTCCTTCTATTTCGACTACTTCCCGTTTGATCAGTTCGGCATAATCAGCCATCTCCCTATCGGACAGTCCATCGCCCGTCAATGCGTAGAACATGCCGAACACCTTGCCGAAATCGTCTTGTACGATCGGTGTATTAGCTCCGGAAGGAAGCAAAGCGGAGGCATCGTTGACTTTCCGCCTGAGAAGGTCCCAATGTTGCTCCACGTCATCGTCCTTGACGGTGGTCAGCAGTTCGACCTGGATCAAGGACAGATCATTGAACGAATAGCTTTCGACATTATCGACATTGTCCATCTTACGGATACTTTTCTCGAGCACATCCGTCACTTCCAACTCTACCTGATGGGCCGATGCACCCGGATAGGTAGTTGCCACCATTGCCAGCTTTACCTTGATCTCCGGATCTTCCAGCTTACTCATTTGATAGCAGGCCAAAGCTCCGCCCGCCAACAAAACCGCAACCAGAAAATAGACCAGGTTCCGGTTCTGAAATCCCCATTTGCTTATATCCATCACAACAATCCTCCTACATTCGTTTTAGAACCGGTGGCCAAAGGCCGGACATTTTCTCCATCTTCAATATGATGCACGCCGGAGGCAACCACGATTTCACCGGCATGCAGCGTATCGGAAACAACCATCGCACGTCCGTCGGACAACAGGCGCAGAACCGTCACCTCGCGGCTATGGACTTTCCCCGCGGACGGATCATAGACAAACACGTACGTTTTACCATCCTTTTGCAGAAGTGCCCCGCTCGGAACGAAAACAGGCTGTGAATCAATCTCATTGCAGTAGATCGTGACCATCGTATTCATTCCCGGTGAAGGGAGAGGTAACTTACCCGGAACCATTTGCAGGCGCATCGTGTACAGTTGGTTCGCATTGGCTTTCGGAGTGACGCTGATCAATTTCAAAGGATAGTTTTCTCCCGGATAGAGGTCGAACGTGCAGTGGTAGCCATCAAACCGGTCTCGCCGGATATAGTCGGCTGCCGGAAGATTGATTTCCACTTCCGGAATACCGGCGCTGACCATCGAGATCACGGGCATACCTGCTCCGATCGTTTCATGTGCATCGAACAGCTTTTTCTGTATGAAGCCACTGAATGGAGCATACAGCCGAGTATATTCCAACTGGTCTTTATGATGCTGATATTTTGCAGTGATCTGTTTCAGGCCGTACACGGCTTTATCGTTGGCATTAGGCGTGGTCCCGTTTTCTTTATAAAGAGCCATGACACGTTCGGCTTCCGCCTTGATCTGCTTGTATTCGGCCTCCGTAGCATCCAGTTGCACCCGATAATCTGCCGGATCCAATTCGGCCAGCAGTTGTCCTTCTCTCACGCGGGCGCCGTCTTCCACATATATTTTACGGATTGTCCCGCTCACACGGAAAGCCAGGCTGATATCCTGCGCAGCTTTCACTTTTCCAGGGAACTGGAGGGCAGTCTGACTGCTGGCGGAAACGGCCGTATCGATCTTGACTGTCTGAGTATCCTTTGTCCCCTTCTCCGAACGGGCACAAGACATAAATAGAATCAAGGATATACCTGCTAAAATAAAATAAATTCGTTTCATAATTTAAGTGTATTTATTTAAAGGCAAAATTATTCCGACAGAGCAACCTCGGAAAGGTCAATATGAATAATAAATTGTTCCATTTGTATATTTCCAACAAAAAGAAGATATAAATATTCTGCGATTTGTATTTTCTTTGCCGAAAAGTCTTAATTCGATAAAAAAATGTTCAACCAACAACTTCCTTTTTGCTTCACATTGCTTTCCTGTAGCTCCTCTCCTGCATTCCGGAACGGCCAAATCATTTCGACGCTTAACAAATGCGGTCTTTTCCTTTGCCATCGCGGGGAGATCGAAATCTCACTGGAAAACAAACCTTATCTGATCAGACATGGTGACATTTACATCTACCAACCGTCCACATTGGTACGCCTTCTACACAAGAGCGAAGATGCGGAAGGAACGATTATCGAAGTCGATTTGGATTATGTCATTCCGATTGCCAATAAAGTGATAAATGCTGAAAATCTGCTTTTCATGCGGAAACATCCGTGCGTTTCGTTGTCCGAAGAGCAATATGTCCACATAACAAACCTGCTTGAAAATATAGAGAACCGGATCAAAAGTGAGAATAAAGCCGAAATAAACATGCAACGGCAACATCTGATGCAGGAACTGATCAAGTCGATGGGACAAACATTCTGTTACGAAATATTAAACGCCTATTTTACCAACCTGCCGCTACAACCGTTGCCACAGGACAAAAAAGACCTGATCTTCCAAAATTTCATGTTGTCCCTTTTCCGCTCCTACCGCAAGGAACGCAATGTCAACTATTACGCAAAGAAACAACATATTTCTCCCCGTTACTTCTCAAGCATCATCAAGGAAAAATCAGGTAGCAGTGCTTCCTACTGGATTGTACAGATGGTCATTACAGAAGCGAAACAGCTACTTGAAAGTTCGAACCTGAGCATAAAAGAGGTTGCCGCACAACTTAATTTCCCCACTCAGTCCTTTTTTGGGAAATACTTCAAACAATATGTCGGAATGTCACCTAAAGAATACCGTAAGTTGCTTTTGGCTTAACTCATCATGGCTATTTCAAAAACAGTTAATACATGATCCTTCACATACCAATGTTCACAATTCTGTAATTTATTCCTTACGTTTTTCATAACTCTTGCTCGACACAATATCTCTATGCGAAAAGAAAAAATCAGACAATCCGCCGTGATAATTGTCAAAACCCATAAAAGAAAGTATGTCGTCATACATTTGAAGGCAAAAAAGCCAGTTTTAGTATAGTTGTCCCACTGCTCCACAAGAACTATAGAATATTTTATGTACTTTTGTCTCAGAATATAAAAAACTAAATAATTCAAATTAATCAACCAACATGAAACGCTTAATGGCTAATCGTAAACAGAAAAAAGCGATCCTGATCGCTCTTGCTGCGCCATTGATGTTTTCTCCTGCCCCTTTAATGGCTGCGACCGGAACCTCCGAGCCTGTAGTAGCTATCGCCCGGCAGGCGCAAACGATCGTCAGTGTGCAGCGGATCAACCCGACTACGGTCGATGTTGTGTTCTCCAACAATCAACGGATGACATTCGATTTCTATGGAGATAATATTTTCCGTATGTTCCAGGACAACAACGGTGGTATCCTTCGTGATCCGGAGGCAAAACCAGAGGCCCGGATTCTCGTAGATACCCCCCGTCGCCCAGTTTCCAAACTGGACATTCAAGACGATAATGGGCAAGTGACCATCACGACCGGAAAAGTCAGACTCCAGTTGGACAAATCGACCGCCCTGCTGAAAGTCACCAATCTCACCACAAACAAAATCGTTTTCGAAGAGACGAAACCCGTGGTTTACGAAAAAGGGAAAACGATCCTAACGCTGAAAGAGAACCCTGATGAATATTTCTACGGCGGCGGTGTACAGAACGGACGCTTTTCACATAAGGGAAAAGCTATAGCCATCGAAAACCAGAACAGCTGGACCGATGGCGGCGTGGCTTCTCCCACTCCTTTTTATTGGTCCACAAACGGCTATGGCTTTATGTGGTACACTTTCAAACAGGGGAAATATGATTTCGGCGCCACAGAAAAGAATACGGTAAAACTATCCCACGATACAGACTATCTGGATGTCTTCTATATGATCAATGATAGCCCGGTCGCCCTACTGAACGACTTTTACCAACTGACCGGTAACCCAATACTGCTGCCCAAGTTCGGATTCTATCAGGGACACTTGAACGCTTACAACCGCGACTATTGGGTAGAAGACGAAAAGGGTATCCTTTTCGAAGACGGCAAGCGCTACAAGGAAAGCCAAAAAGATAATGGAGGTATCAAGGAATCGCTGAACGGAGAAAAGAACAACTACCAGTTCTCCGCTCGCGCCGTGATCGACCGCTACAAGAACCACGATATGCCGTTAGGTTGGTTGCTGCCGAACGACGGTTACGGAGCCGGCTACGGACAGACCGAAACATTGGACGGTAATATCCAAAACTTAAAGAGCCTCACCGATTACGCTCATAAGAACGGTGTCGAAATCGGTCTTTGGACACAATCCGACCTGCATCCGAAAGACAGCATCAGTGCCTTGCTGCAACGCGACATTGTAAAGGAGGTACGAGATGCCGGTGTACGAGTCCTGAAAACAGACGTGGCATGGGTCGGTTGGGGCTACTCGTTCGGTCTGAACGGTGTGGCTGATGTCGGACATATCATGCCGTATTACGGAAACGACGCACGTCCGTTCATCATCTCTCTCGACGGTTGGGCCGGCACGCAGCGTTATGCCGGAGTCTGGTCGGGCGACCAGACAGGCGGACAATGGGAATATATCCGTTTCCACATCCCGACTTATATCGGCTCCGGGCTTTCCGGACAACCGAACATCACATCCGACATGGACGGTATTTTCGGTGGCAAGAACCTCGTGATGAATACCCGCGACTTCCAGTGGAAGACCTGGACGCCGATGGAGCTGAACATGGACGGCTGGGGATCGAATGAGAAATATCCGCATGCCTTAGGCGAACCGGCAACTTCCATCAACCGCTGGTACTTGAAAATGAAATCCAGCCTGATGCCGTATGCTTACAGCATTGCCCGCGAAGCGGTAGACGGCAAGCCGATGATTCGCGCCATGTTCCTTGAAGATCCGAATCCTTACACCTTTGGTAAAGCTACACAATACCAGTTCATGTACGGGCCGTACTTCCTCATCGCGCCGATCTACCAAGAGACGCAAATGGATGACAAGGGAAATGACATCCGTGATGGTATCTACCTGCCTGAAGGCGAATGGTTCGACTATTTCACCGGTGAGAAATATACCGGCGGCTGCGTGGTCAACAACTTCGCTTCTCCACTTTGGAAACTTCCGGTATTCGTAAAAGCCGGTGCGATCATCCCGATGACGAATCCGAACAATAACGTAGGGGAAATCGACAAGAATTTGCGCATATATGAACTTTACCCGTCCGGATATAGCGAGTTCGTCGAATATGACGATGATGGTATAACGCAGGCTTATCTGAACGGCAAAGGGACAACCACACGGATCGAAATCAAGAACAATGACCCATCAAAAGTCTCAATCACTATCCATCCGACAACAGGCGATTTTGACGGTTTCGTGAAAGACAAGGCAACCGAACTGCGTATCAATCTCTCGGAAATGCCGAAGAAGATCACCGCCAAAGTCGGTTCTTCCAAAGTGAAACTGGTAGCCGCCCGTTCGATGGACGAATACCAGAACGGCACAAACGTCTATTTCTACGATGTTGCCCCGAACCTGAACAAATTCGCCACCAAAGGAAGCGAATTCGAAAAGAAGACAATTACCAAGAACCCTCAGTTGTTAGTAAAACTAGCTCCGACAGACATCAGCATGAACGAAACGGTTATCACCATCAATGGTTACCAATTCGACACGCCCGACACCCACCGCGTTTCTACCGGTTCTCTGGCCGCGCCGATCGCACAGGTGACGGATGGGAACACAGAAGCTTACACACTAAAACCGACTTGGAATAAAGTTCCCGGCGCCGACTTCTATGAAATAGAATTTAACGGCATGCTCTATACGCAGATCAAGAATGCGGAACTGCTGTTCGACAACCTCTCAGCCGAAACAGACTATTCGTTCAAAATTCGCTCAGTCAACAAGGACGGTTATTCAGACTGGTCTACCTTCTCCGTCAAGACCAAATCCAACCCGCTGGAATTTGCTATCAAAGGCATCCGTGGAGAAGTGACAGCCGAAGAACAGGAAGGCTTTGAAATCTCCCGCTTGTTCGACTTTGCCGAGTTAGGCGATATGTTCCACACGAAATACCGCAAGAACGCAATGCCGTTCGATATGATCATCGATCTACGCACCATCAACCAACTGGATAAGTTCCATTATCTGTCCCGCCAGGATGGAGGCAACGGAACGATCCTTGCCGGCGACGTGGCCTACAGCATGGATAAGGAAAACTGGACAGCGGTCGACTCGTTCCGCTGGGAACGTAATGGTGACATGAAAGTATTCACTTTCAAGGACCAACCGAAAGCCCGCTACATTAAGTTGCATATTACGGAAGGTGTCGGCAACTACGCTTCCGGACGCGAATTGTACGTATTCAAGGTTCCGGGCACGGAAAGCTATCTGCCAGGTGACATCAATAACGACAAAAAAATCGACACAAACGACTTGACCTCGTACATGAACTACACAGGGCTGCGCCGTGGTGACAGCGATTTCGATTATGTCAGCGCAGGTGATATTAACCGGAACGGTCTGATCGATGCTTACGACATATCGGTCGTGGCAACCCAATTGGAGGACGGCATCGAGAATCCAGGTACGGACCGTGTAGCCGGAACGATCTTCCTTTCCACTCCGAAACAGACGTACAACGCCGGCGAAACAGTCGAAATCACCGTCAAAGGTGACAGTGTCAAAGCTGTCAACGCTTTGAGTTTCGCATTGCCTTACGACCAACAGGATTATGACTTTGTCGGCATCGAACCGGCAAACCTCGGTACGATGGAAAACCTGACATACGACCGCCTGCATACCAGCGGTCAAAAGGCGCTCTATCCTACTTTCGTCAATCTCGGAGACAAACAAGTGCTCGAAGGTTCTGAAGATCTCTTCACCATCAAGCTGAAAGCGAAACGCAAAGTTACATTCAACCTGAAAGCTGTCGACGGCATCCTGGTTGATAAGAATCTGAATATGCAGAAGTTCTGAACAATGAATTTCTGATCTAAACGAAAGCAGAAAGGCTTCGCCTACCGGACCATTCCGGGGTGAAGCCTTTTTCATTAAGATTATGAATGTTTTCTGCCCCACAGATGTTATCTTTGCAGAAAAAGCGATAGAATCATCGCATGACAAAGCAAACAAATACATTATGTACTCAGATAAAAAAAACATCCTGCAGCTCGTAGCTCTGCTCATCGAGCATAACATCAAGAAAATCGTTTTGTGTCCCGGCAGCCGCAATTCACCTATTGTACATACGATTGCCAATCACCCGTTCTTCTCCTGCTATCCGGTGACAGACGAACGGAGTGCGGCATTCTTCGCGATCGGGCTGGCATTACATGGCGGTAGTCCGGCTGCTGTCTGCTGCACATCGGGCAGTGCATTACTTAATATTCATCCTGCCGTATCGGAAGCCTTCTATCAGCAAGTGCCATTGGTCGTGATCTCAGCAGACCGTCCCGGGGCCTGGATCGGACAAATGGACGGGCAAACGTTTCCTCAACCGGGTGTTTTCGGTTCGCAGGTTAAAAAATCCGTCAACCTGCCAGAGATACATACCGATGAAGACGAATGGTATTGCAATCGTCTTATCAACGAAGCTCTGCTCGAACTGAACCATCATGGGAAAGGACCGGTGCATATCAACGTACCAATCTCGGAACCGTTGTTCCGCTTCACTACGGAGGAATTGCCCAAGGTACGCGTCATCACCCGCTACCAAGGATTAAATGTCTACGACCGTGAATATACTGGGTTGATCGAGCGGCTGAACAACTACAACCGTCGCATGATCGTTGCCGGTCAGATGAACCTGATCTATCTTTTTGAAAAGAAATATTCCAAACTGCTATACAAGCATTTTGCCTGGCTTACCGAGCACACAGGTAACAAGACCATTCCCGGCATCCCGGTAAAGAATTTCGACGCCGCCCTTTACGCCCTGCCAGAAGAAAAATTAGAGAAGATGGTTCCTGACCTGCTGATCACATACGGTGGACATATCGTGTCGAAACGCCTCAAACAATTTCTCCGCAAGCATCCGCCACGCGAACATTGGCATGTTTCGCTTAGCGGAGAAGTAACAGACCTTTACGGTTCCCTGACAACCGTTATCGAGATGGACCCGTTCGAATTTCTCGAAAAAATCGCTTACCTGCTGGAAAACCGGACAACGGAGTTTCCACGCATCTGGGAAAACAACACCCGCGACCTGCCACAACCGGAATTCAGCTATTCGGAAATGGCTGCTATCGGAACATTGATCAAGTCGCTTCCAACACCTGCGGCCTTGCATTTAGGCAACAGTTCAGCCGTACGTTACGCCCAGTTATACACACTCCCAGAAGATGTCGAAGTCTGCTGCAACAGGGGGACGAGTGGCATAGAAGGATCGCTTTCGACTGCCATCGGTTATTCCGTTTGTTCAGACAAACTGAATTTTGTAGTGATCGGCGATTTGAGTTTCTTTTATGATATGAACGCACTTTGGAACAGCAACTTCGGCTGTAACCTACGTATCCTGCTGCTCAATAACGGAGGAGGTGAAATATTCCAAGCACTTCCCGGACTGAAAATGGAAGATAAAACACGCCGTTTCGTGACAGCTACACACAAAACTTCTGCCAAAGGATGGGCCAAAGAAAGAGGATTTTCTTACCTTCCCGTCCATAACGATGAAGAACTGACGAGTGCAATGGCTGTTTTCACCCAGTCCGCCCCCCACAACCAACCAATGTTGATGGAGGTATTCACGGATGCGTCAGAAGATGTACGGCTACTCAAAGAGTATTACCACCAACTAAAAAAATAAGAACATAACTCATAATTTATAATTCTAAATTCATCTTATGGAAACAAAAAGAGAATGGACAACCATCAAAGAATATGAAGAAATCCTGTTTGATTTCTATAACGGAATTGCCCGCATCACTATTAACCGCGAACGCTATCGCAACGCTTTCACTCCGACAACGACGACGGAGATGAGCGATGCTCTCTATATCTGTCGTGAACGACCGGATATCAATGTTGTCGTGCTGACAGGAGCCGGGGACACGGCTTTCTGTGCTGGAGGTGATATGCATGTGAAAGGTCACGGCGGCTACATCGGTAAAGATGGTGTGGCACGGTTAAATGTACTCGATGTACAAAAGCAAATCCGCTCGATTCCAAAACCGGTGATCGCTGCCGTAAACGGTTTTGCAATCGGTGGCGGGCATGTGTTGCATGTGGTCTGCGACCTGACGATTGCTTCTGAAAACGCAATATTCGGACAGACGGGTCCTCGCGTGGGGAGTTTCGACGCAGGTTTCGGTTCATCCTATTTAGCTCGCATCGTCGGCCAAAAGAAAGCACGTGAAATTTGGTTTCTTTGCCGTAAATACAATGCACAGGAAGCACTCGACATGGGTCTCGTGAACAAGGTCGTACCTTTGGATAAGCTTGAAGACGAATATGTCGGATGGGCCGAAGAAATGATGCTGCTCAGCCCGCTTGCCCTCCGTATGATCAAGGCAGGCCTCAACGCCGAGCTAGACGGTCAAGCCGGAATCCAAGAGTTGGCTGGCGATGCCACCATGCTCTACTACATGACCGACGAAGCCCAGGAAGGTGGCAAAGCTTTCCTTGAAAAACGCCGCCCCCGTTTCGAAGATTATCCGAAATTTCCATAATCCAAAGTCACAATGGCTATGCACTATCACATAGAGATCCGCCCTAAGACCTTGTACTTCAAAAAGCCGGCAGGGACCTCGCGCGGGACCTACACAGAGAGGATGAGTTGGTATATCTACCTCACCGCAGAAGAAACACCCGGCCGCCAAGGAATAGGCGAATGCGCTCCTCTGCCTAAACTGAGTTGCGACGACGTGCCTGGATATGAAGAAGTTTTGGCCAAGGCTTGCCAAAACTTCACCCGCACAGGCAGAATCGACGTGGACGGACTGCGCGATTATCCATCTATCCTGTTCGGTCTGGAGACTGCTTTCCGCCACTTTGAAGCCGGCTCCTTTGCCTTGTGGAACACTCCTTTCTCGCATGGCGAGGTGGGTATTCCTATCAACGGACTGATCTGGATGGGAAGCTATGAAGAGATGTTGGGACAAGTGACAGACAAGATAGAATCCGGCTTTCGTTGCATCAAGCTGAAAATCGGAGCGATCGACTTCGATAAAGAATTAGAAATCCTTCGTATCATCCGCAAACAATTTTCATCTGATGAAATCGAACTGCGTGTTGATGCCAACGGTGCTTTCTCGCCGAACGAAGCCATGAGAAAACTGAACCGTCTGGCAAAACTGGACCTGCACTCTATCGAACAACCGATCCGTGCAGGACAGTGGGAAGACATGGCTCTGTTAGCTGCTTCTTCTCCAGTTCCCATCGCCCTCGACGAAGAACTCATTGGCTATAACACACCGGAAAAGAAGAAAGAATTGCTTTCCTTCATTAATCCGCAATATATCATCTTAAAACCGTCTCTTCACGGAGGCCTATATGGTTGTAGCGAATGGATCAAGGAAGCTCAGGATCGGCAGATCGGCTGGTGGATCACTTCTGCATTGGAATCGAATGTCGGCCTGAACGCCATCGCTCAATGGTGCGCAACTTTCGACAATCCGCTTCCGCAAGGGTTAGGAACAGGTGGCCTCTTCACCAACAACATTGACTTGCCGTTGTCAATTAACAACGGACAATTAATAATTGACAATGGACAACAAACAATTGATAAGTAAGAAACATCCCGATAATTGTCAATTGTCAACAGTCAATTGTCAATTATCCGAATTCATTTCCGATTGGAAGTCTGCCTCTCCTTACTTGGAAGTACAAACTTCCGGTTCGACCGGTACACCCAAACGAATCATGGTCCGCAAGGAACAGATGGTAAATAGTGCCCGCCTCACCTGCGATTATTTAGGGCTGCGGCAGGGGGATAAAGCCCTCCTTTGTATGCCACTCCGATACATTGCCGGAAAGATGATGGTCGTACGGTCACTCGTGGCAGGGTTAGATTTGGTCATACGTGAACCTTCCGGGCATCCGATGGCAGACATCGACATGCCGCTCCGATTCGCAGCCATGATTCCGTTACAAGTATACAACACGCTACAGGTTCCGGAAGAACGAGAGCGCCTCTGCCAAATCGATATCCTGATCATCGGTGGCGGCTCTATCGACCGTGAACTGGAAACACGGATACAAGAATTGCCTATCTGCGTTTACTCCACCTACGGAATGACAGAAACACTTTCGCATATAGCCCTCCGACGATTGAACGGACCGGATGCATCTCCTTATTACACGCCTTTCCCGTCTGTCAAGCTATCACTCTCGACTGACGACACACTGATAATAGACGCTCCACTCGTCACCGACAAAACACTTGTCACTAACGATGTCGCCGAACTGCTCCCAGACGGCCGTTTCCGCATCTTAGGGAGGAAAGACAACATCATCAACAGCGGAGGCATAAAAATACAAACGGAGATTGTGGAAGAAATCTTGCGCCCCATCATTCCTACCAATTTTGCCATAACATCCGTTCCAGATCCAAAGTTCGGAGAGGCTATGATTTTATTGATCACCACAGGAAATGACCGCTTCCCGAGTAAAAAGACAGCCTCTTCCCTTATTGGAGAACAATCTCTCTCATTACCTGAAAACAATCTCTTTTCCGAGCTGGAAGAAATGATATTTGGAATATTACCCAAATACCAACGTCCGAAGCACATCCTCCGGATTGAATCAATCCCTCTTACCGGTAGCGGAAAGATCGATCGGGCAGCATGCCGGAAATTGGCAATGGAAAGATATACAGGATAAATTATTTCGGGCATCAATTATTAGCAATAAACATACAAAAACACTATATTTTATGAAGTACTTATCAATCTTCGCCTCCGTCCTTCTCGCCACGGCGTCCGCTTACGGACAAAGTGGGGAAAGTTGCCGGACAGCATCCGATCCGACTCTACAAAAGCCGGAATTATACGCAGGTTATGACTGTGTAAACCTACTCGACAGCACCGCTGTGACCGTGCAGCCTACCGGCTCCGGTTCTTTCACGGTCTGCAAAATCGTCAAAGTTATGAACACGCGCGGGGCCGTCGCCAATCGCATCCTCAAATACGATTACGATCCGCTGACGGCACATGCAGAGTTTCATCGTGTCACCATCTACAAAGCCAATGGCGACGTAATCAACCTCGACATCACCCAACAGCTGGATTATGCCGCTCCTGCCCGCGCCATCTATTGGGGAGCACGGCAGATCATGATGGAAATAGGCCGTCTCGATCCGGGCGATATCATCGATTATCAGATCAACAAAAAAGGTTTCACCTATGCCCTGTTGACTGGCGGTACAGGCAACGACGAATCCCGTTTCATCCCGCCCATGCGTGGACAATTCTATGATATCGTCCCCTTCTGGACAACCGAGCCAACTGTCCGCAAGGTATATAAGGTAAACATCCCGATGGAGAAAGAAATGCAGTTCCAGTTCTATCAAGGAGAATGCACCTCTTCCATGCGTTACGAGGACGGTCGGAAAGCTTATACGTTCGTCAGCACAGACATCATGCCAACCCGACGCGAACCGAATATGGTCGACCTGTTTGACGCCGCACCGAAACTGATGATGTCCAGCACACCACGCTGGCAAGACAAATCCCTTTGGTTTAACAAAGTGAACGAAGACTACGGCAGTTTCAGTGCCATTCCCGAAGCCCAGAAGAAAGTAGACGAATTGATCCGGGGCAAAAAGACGGAGATGGAAAAGATCGCCGTCCTCACCCACTGGGTTGCCGACAATATCCGTTACTCCGGTATCTCGATGGGCAAAGGCGAAGGCTACACGCTGCATAACCTGAAGATGAACTACACGGACCGTTGTGGTGTCTGTAAAGATATTGCCGGTACCCTGATCGCTTTCCTGCGTATGGCAGGCTTCGAAGCCTATCCAGCCATGACAATGGCCGGTAGTCGCGTGGAAAGCATCCCGGCCGACCACTTCAACCACTGTGTCGCCGTTGTGAAACTTTCCAGCGGAACCTATATGCCGCTCGATCCTACCTGGGTCCCCTTCTGCCGCGAACTGTGGAGCAGTGCCGAACAACAGCAAAACTATTTACCGGGAGTTCCCGAAGGTTCCGATCTCTGTCTCACGCCGGTTTCCGCACCGGAAAACCATTATGTCCGCATAAAAGCCAACAACCGCTTGGATGCCAAAGGTACGCTGACAGGACAGTTCACGATCACAGCCGAAGGACAGTCGGACAGCAATATCCGCCGTATCTTCACCACCGGCTGGCAGTCGCAATGGCAGGCCGCATTGGAAAGCCAACTTCTTGCCGTATCACCTAAAGCTCGTCTTATCAGCGTGGACTATGGCAAAGACCCGAAGAACTACCAGGCTGCACCGATCAAAATGACATTCCGTTATGAAATACCAGGTTATGCCCTTTCAGGAGAAGGAGAAATGCTGTTCAAGCCGATGGTGATGAATAACCTTTATAACCAAGTAAAAAGTTACCTGCGCATCAACACCGACCTCGAAGAACGCCGGTATGGTTTCAAGGATGCCTGCTCACGTCTGGTCGAACTGGACGAAACGATCCAACTCCCCACAGGTTATAAGCTAGCGGGTAATGGAAAAGAAGACAGTGCGCAAAGTTCTGCCGCCGACTTCGAAGGTTCCCTCCGCCAGGACGGTAACAAAGTGGTGTTGCACCAAAAGCTAGCGCTGAAGAAACGCGTGTACGAGGCAGGCGACTGGAATGGTTTCCGTAACGCCGTGAATGCACATAAATCATTCGGGGATTATATCGTCATAAAACGATAAGGTCTTCCCTCTTCATAAATCACAAATTATAAATCATAAATCAAATGATACAAAACAAACATAAGTTCGCCTTCCTTCTTTGTATGCTACTAATGACTACGACAGTTTATGGAGCATCGGAAGCCGAATACAAGAAATTAGCAAAGACCTGGACACTCAATGCCGACGGCAGCCAAGAGTTCCGCTATGACATGGAACTGACACTTTTCACCCACACGGCCATGAACGGCACATACGGAGAAAGCTTCATCGTGTACAATCCGCAATACCAGGAACTGAAGATCAACTCGTCTTACACCAAACAAAAAGACGGCACAATCATCAAGACACCGGACAATGCTTTCGTGGAAGTCCTTCCCCGCAACGCAGCTGATGCTCCGGCTTACAACCACCTGAAAGAAATGGTTGTCGTCCACACAGGCCTAGAGCTGGGAGCAACTATCTATCTCGACTACACAGTCACATCCAAACCAGGCTATCTGCCGGAGGTAGACATTTTCGAAGAACTGCTCCAATCCTCTCCCGTCAAAGAATACACACTGACGATCGTGACACCCGAAGTCAAAGAACTTGCCTACACACTGACAAACAATCCGGCAAAAGCATCTGTCAAACGATCCGGTGGAACCTGTACGACAAGCTGGACATTACGTAACCTGCCAGCATCTTCCCGCGCTCCGTTCGTCTATGTCAAGAACGGCGACGTTCCTTTTCTCGCCGCCACAACTTACGCATCCGAAGGAGAAGCATTGGCAACCCTACTCAAACAGTTCAATCCGTCCGGCGATCCACAACTCACGACTCTGGCTGAGAGCCTGACCGAAGGGAAAAAAAAGGACGAAGACAAACTGGAAGCTATCCTCGAATACACGACCAACCACATTGCCAACAACGGGCTGACACTGGATCAGACCGGCTATCGCCTCCGCCCTGCCGATGCCGTCATGAGCACAGCGTACGGAACTGAAGCCGAAAAAGCCAATTTGCTCGCAGGATTGTTGGATGGGGCCGGCTTCAAAGCCGAACCAATGGCGACTTACCAGGCTTATGCAGACAAAGGGCTGGCGCTAAAGGCTGTCGACCAACTGTTTGTCTCCTGTATGGTGAACGGCGAATTATATTTATTCTCCACCTCTTCTACCCACCGTCCGCAAACGGTGAACTTTGACCGGACTCCTCTTTTCAGCCTGCAAACAGGAAAACCGGTAACCATTGCCGTTCCACAGGATTACCTGATCAAGAGCGACATCGCAGTTCGTTTCAAAGATGGAAAAGTGACGACATCCACTAAAGAATCTGTCGGTAAAGAATTGATACCTTATTTCACAACAGGTAACAGCGAAAACGAACAAACTGCTCCTTTAAAGGAGGAAAACGGGTATGCAACGATCTCACTGCCGGATGCCGGATATGGCTTCTCCCATCTGCCTTATGGCTACCTGAACAGCCAGCGGAAAGAAAACCTGCTGATCCCACGCCCTGTCAACGAAGTCTATACATACACGATCGAATGTCCTGAAAATATGGAACTGCGCACCCCGGAAACCGACAAGACGATCCGCAATGCCGCCGGTAGCCTGACCATCTCCGTCAAGAAAAACGGACGTACGGCAACCGTCACCCGTAGCCTGGAACTGAACAAACAACTCTATACACCTGCCGAATACAAGGATTTGCGCCAGCTTTTGACAGAATGGAGCGATGTAAACGGAAAGACTCTATTGTTTTCAGTACGATAAAGACAATTACTTTTAGGATGGCCGATACTGCCTGTTATATTAATGCAGGTATCAGCCATTCTAAGAAAAATTTCCGTTTAGGCCTTGATCTTTTGGTAAGAGGTGTCAAAATGTACTTGCCCCCGTGCTTGACGCGGGAACAAGTACATTTTGAGACACCACCAACAGATAAATCATTAATTAAACATCTAAAATAAATCAAATATGAAACTACTAAATCTAACCGCTGCCCTCTTTTTAGGAGGTGTTCTGCAAGCACAAAACCCTTTACCAGCCATTCATCCGCAGCCACAGGAAGTTACATTATCTACCAACCGGCTGAAAGCGCCTCATGGCTTTACCCTTTCCGGCATGCAACATCCGGATGAAGATGCCATGCGCCTGATCAGACAAACTTTGTCGATAACAGACAACTCCAAAGCGCTACCGCTCAAAATTACATCGCTGGAAGACCGGACACCCGAACTGAAACGTTCAGGAGCCTATCTATTAGTTATCACACCAAAAGAAATCGACATTGCAATTTCCGACAGTCGCGGTCTTTTCTACGCAGCACAGACATTGCAACAATTGGCCCAAACCGACGGACAAGGCAATACGACACTGCCACTCGGAGTTATCAAAGACTATCCTGACGTCGCCTACCGTGGAACTGTCGAAGGTTTTTACGGCGATCCCTGGAGCCATACCGACCGCATCGAGCAGCTTCGTTTTTATGGAAAGATGAAGATGAACACCTATATCTACGGACCGAAAGATGATCCTTACCACAGTTCCCCAAACTGGCGCAAGCCTTATCCGGAAAAGGAAGCAGCACAGATCAAGGATCTCGTGAAGGAAGCCGCCGCCAACAAGGTAGACTTCGTCTGGGCGATCCATCCGGGCCTGGACATCAAATGGACAGATGAAGACCGGATGAATGTGCTGAACAAGTTCGGTATGATGTATGATTTGGGAGTCCGCTCCTTCGCAGTCTTCTTCGACGATATTTCCGGTGAAGGGGCCAAGGCAGACAAACAAGCCGACCTGCTCAACTTCCTGCAAAAGGAGTTTATCGAGAAGAAAGAAGGCGTCAGCCCGCTGATCATGTGTCCGACCGAATATAACCGGGCCTGGGCGGGAAGCGACTATCTGGATGTGCTGGGCAGAACGCTCGACCCGGCGATCCATGTGATGTGGACCGGCAACAGCGTGATCCACGATATCACACTCGAAGGGCAGGAATGGGTGAACAAACGTATTCAGCGCCCGTCGTATGTCTGGTGGAATTTCCCTGTAAGCGACTACTGCCGTGACCACCTGCTGATGGGACCGTCTTACGGGCTCGATCCGAATGCGGCACATGCCATGTCCGGTTTCGTCGCCAACCCGATGGAACGGGCGGAAGCTTCCAAAGTAGCCCTTTACGGAGTTGCCGATTATGCCTGGAACATGAAAGCCTATAACCCTGAAAGCGACTTCGTAGAAGCCTGCCGTTATGTTTTGCCGGAAGCACCGGAAGCATTCCGAACGTTCTGCGAGAACAACTGTGATCCCGGGCCAAACGGACACCGTTACCGCCGCGACGAATCCATCCGCTATGCCGAATCTGCCGAAGCATTCCTCCATGACTTCCGCCAGCACAACTATAATGCAGATGCCGCTGACCAGATGAACCGACTGTTCGCCGAGATCACAGCCGCCCCTGCCTCCATCGAGACAAGCCGCAACAAGGCGCTGATAGACGAAATCAAACCGTGGCTGATGCAGTTCCACCTGTTAGGGAAAGCCGGACAAAAGGCTATCCGCACTGCCGAAACCGGACAAGGCGAGGATCGTGCCGCCACCTGGCAATCGTATCTGTCGCTCACCTCGTTGCTCGACAGCATGCGCACGATTGACCGGACCTACAATCAGAATCCGTATCAGAAAGGCGTGAAAGTCGGCTCACGAGTCCTGACCCCGTTCGTACAGGAGATACATTCAGGTGTCGGAAGCAACCTGCTGTTTGCAGACCAGACAGATGCTGCCACCCAGATGAGTAAGGCCTCTATCCTGACGGATATCGAACAATTGAAATATCAGCCGTTGAAGGAAGGCAAAGACCAGATCGGATACAATCGCCTGAACGAAGTACTGCGTATCGAGCCGGGACAGTCCTTCGGCCTTACCTGGGAATTGCAGAAAGAGGCCACCTCCTTCAACTTCAGCCTGCCGAAAAGCGAAAACAGCGGACGGGTATTCGAATGCTCCGCCGACGGCAGACAATGGACGACTATCGCCGACATCCCCACCGACCAGGCCCGCTTCAAATTGGAAAAGCTCGCTCCCGAAGCACGCTATATCCGTATGCGTAATGCAACTGACAAGCAGATGCAAATCTACCTGTACGAATTTGCCGTGACAACGAAAGAAGATACCTCCATCGACCCCGTCCGCCTGATGTATGACAAGAACCTGGAATCTGTCAACACATTGACCGCAGGTTCACGCATCACGATTGATAAGGAAAAGGACGGTTCACTCGAACTGTACTTGTCCGGCTCCCCTTGCAGCCAAGTTGTGGTAGAAGGCGCACCGTTGAAAGGGAAAGTGAAACAAGTGCTTTATTCCGGCCCGGCAAATTATATCAAGCTGAAAAAAGAAGCCTTGGAGAGTGTAAAGGCATTAGAACTATATAACGCAGGATCATCCCCTGTCAACATCCACGAGATCAATTGACAAAGAACAACGGACAATTGACAATCAAACTGCAAAAACATTTAATTGTCAATTGTCCATTCTCAATTGTCAATCGTTCAATCCATCGGATACCGCACCCCCCATTCGGAGCGAAGATCATCCAGCATCTGCATGATGTGCAAAGTTTCCGCATGCGGCATACAAGGCGTTTCGATCTTTCCCGCGCGGATCGCGTCGATGGAAGCCTGCACCTGATACTCGAAACCCGTTATCTGTGGCGGACAGGTATAGCGAGCCACTTCCTCATGATTGACCGAATAGACGACTGCCAACTGCGGGTTGTTGATATTATCGACGATTATATATCCTTTATCCCCCGAAATAACTCCCTGGCGATCGTTCGCACAGAAAGCAGTCATTTGTAAAACAGCCATCCGATGATTCCGATACACAAAAGTAATGCTGCTCTGCAAATCCACTCCCGTCTCCCCTTTCACGCAGGCAGAAGTAATCCCCGTAATTTCCGAGCCGAAAAGCATCCTTGCAAAGTTGATCGGATAAACGCCGATATCCAGCAAAGCACCGCCACAAAGTTCCGGTTTGGCGATGCGCTCCTTCTCGGCAATCGGATATCCGATATTGGCCGTCAGCATCATCACACGTCCGATCGTCCCGCCGTCAACCAGTTCGCGGAGCGTCTCGGAGAAAGGCATATAACGTGTCCAAATCGCCTCAGTCAGGAAAACCTGTTTTTCTTTCGACAGGCGTATCAACGTCTCTGCCTGCTCTGCATTGGCGGTAAATGCTTTTTCACATAAGACCGGCTTACCCTTTTCGAGGCACATCCGCGCCTGCTCAAAATGATGGGAATGCGGGGTGGCGATATAAATCAACTGCACTTCGGGATCATCTGCCAAATCCTCATATGATCCGTAAGCCCGCGTAAAACCCCATTCACAGGCAAACCCTTCGGCATTTTCCTGGTTACGGGAAGCGACTGCATACGGTTCAACCCCTTCCATATCGCGCAGCGTATGCGCCATTTTGCGAGCGATATGCCCAGCTCCTATAATTCCGACTTTAAAACGTTCCATTAGCTGTCATTTTTTATCGGGTAAATATACAATAAAAATTCCATGCCCATGAAACTTTTACTTCACAAGCATGGAATTCAAAAGTGATCCGCAATACTATATCCTACTCCATAATCACCACCACCGGATTATCCTCCTCACCCACCTTTTTCAAGGCGGCCACTTCGGCAGGGATATCCGTTTCACCGGTGTTATCCTCGAACCAGGAGACGACTTCTTCCGAAGGGAGAATGGCAGCAAATTCGCCCGAAGCGGAGACAGATACGGGCTGTAAGGGAAGGAAGCCATTCGTATCGTCGGTTATCTTGTCATCGAGAGGAGAAACCTTGACGGCTCCGTCCGCCTTCCGGTAAAGGGCATTATAAGTCTTCTGCTTGTCGTTATAGACATTCGTCATAAAACGGAAAAGGATCACATCTTCGTTTTCCATGAACTTTGTCGGGTAGATAGCATCTTTCTTATCCTCGAAACGCTCGTTGTAAGACCAACTGTAGACACCTAAATCCAGCACGCGCACAGGTTGCAGCTCTTTCGCTGCCGACACCCGATAGATCGTATCATTATAAGACTGACGGAAATAAAGATCCTTGCCCGCATGCCAGAAACAACTGTTGCCAAGCGGATAAATGGCAGACCTGCCATCCTTATATTTTATGAACGCCAAACCATCTCCCCCATCTTTCAAGACCGAGATGGAAACAATATCGTCCGGAGTGATCGCCTTGTCTCCTTCCTGCCCGACCGGTAACGATTCCACACGGACAATCTCATCTCCACGGAACAGAGCGATACGGGCCGGCAAACTGTCGGTAGCCGAATAATAACCAGCGATAAGATCCGCATCCAGATAGTCGAACACTCCCATTGCCGGAAACTCATCGGCGGAAACCGAAGGAGTCCAGATATGGTCGAATCGACCGTCCGCCCCGTAAACAACGATTTCATTTTTCCAGCCATGGAAACTTAATTGGCCGGTATACGGGTTCTGCCATCCTCCGTGGACATTCGAATAGCCTTCAGGATCTTCCCCCACATGCCCGACCGAACGGATAAAGCGGCCCGTTTTTTTGTCGAATAGCTGGCAGCGGTCCCGCCCGGATGTCACAACAATCCAATCATTCAGGATAGTTGCATACGCTCCCTGCCCCACCAGGCAACTATCGGTCGTTTCCAAGGCGACATAGCGTATTTTCTTGAAACAGTCGGAAGTCTTCAACTCTGTCTGATTCTCAAAAGCAACTCCCAAAGGAATCGCTTCGAGTTTTGCCTCCTTTGTTTCCCCTCCGCCACTGCAAGCAGCAAGAAAAAGACATGCCACTGCCACAAACACATGATTTTTCATACGATTTTCATTTTACTTTAGAAGAGGCTTTTTTCGTTGTGATCAGGATCACGCCTCCGACTGCTTTTTTTCCGTACATTTCGATGGCGCTCTTATCTTTCATTATCGATATCGATTCGATTTCGTTTGGATCGACCTTGTCCAGTCCACCCGTATATTCGACACCGTCAATCATGACAAGCGGGTCCGGCTTGGCATACCGGACACCTTCGGCAGGACGCATATTCGATTTAAATTCCAGAGGACGCAAGAGAGGCTTGTCTTTTTTTGTTTGCGACATCTTTTTGTCCTGTCGGGATGTGAGGACTTCGGCAAACTCCACTTCGGAGATATTTTCCAACCGGCGGGAAATTTCAGGACGGGCGAACGCAGCAACGGCAACGGCTGCAAGAGGAAGCACATAAAGGAACTTCAAGCGAGCCCAGGGGTTCGATTTTTGTTTTAACATCATAGTAATCCGCTTTTTAAGTTTACTGTGGTCGAAACTGTTGGCCATAGAGGTAAAACGCTGTGCTCCGACCGCTTTCTTTATTAATAACAATTGATAATGCTTTGCATCCACGCCATGTGCGATCACACTCTCGTCCGCCTCATATTCATGCACGTTCTGCAGTTCCTGCTTGAGCAGCCAAACAGCGGGATTGAACCAATGCAGGACGGCACAACATCCGGCAAACCACATATCCAATGAATGGCAAGCTCTGATATGCGCCTGTTCATGCGCCAGAATTTCAGCTCCGCTCTCTTCCATATCGATGCGGGAGATAACAATATATTTCATCCAACTGAAAGGCGGGACCGTCAGGTCGGTCACGACAAGCCGCGTACCATCTTCCAATACGGCCCGCTCGCCCGAACGTATCAGACGCACGATCTGGCAGACGGAATAGAGGAACCGTCCTGCAAAAAAGAGGCATCCGCCGGCGTAGATCATAAACAAGGCCGCCAACCAAGACGGAAAGCGACTCTCTTCTTCCACAGGAGTTCCGCCCATTTGCAAGAACCGTTCGAGTTCCAACGCCGTACGTTGTACGGCGACCGGCTCATCGGCGGCAAGCTGTACAAAAGGAATCGCGATTGAAAAAACTATCACACCAAGAAGAGCCATCCGATTGAAACGGTGGAACGTATCCCGGCTCAAAAGCAGGCGATAGAACAGATAGAACACTGCCAGACAGCAGGTGGATTTTATTATGAATACTAAAAATGCTCCCACGTTGAAAGAATTAAAATTAATAATAATGAATCCCCCTCCTCTTAATCATCAATTGTCGATTGCCTGTTGTCAATTGATTCTATCAGCTCCTTCAGTTCCTCCACCGAAATCTCCTCCTCCTTCACCAGCGAAGAGATAACACCGAGGTAGGAATTGTTGAAATACTTGGCAATGACGTTTTTCAACGTGCTCCGGCTATAATCGGTTTCTGTCACCGCAGCATAATATTGGTAGGTATTGCCAAACGTATGATGTGCCAGAAAACCTTTCTCCTCCAATCCGCGTACGATCGTGGAAAGGGTGTTGAAATGCGGCCTCGGCTCATCGTAAAACTCAAGCAGTTGTTTGACGAACAAAGGGCCTTTCGTCCAGAAATAGCCCATGATTTCTTCTTCTCTTGCAGTCAGTCGTTTCATGATATCTTGTTTGTTCGGGGCAAATATAACTAAAAAAAATAGTTTGCAAACTATTTCTATTAGTTTATAAACTATTTTTTTTAGTGGAACAGGAGTTGTAAAAAGTAAAAAATCCTGTCCGAAGTTCGGACAGAACTCCAAGAGTCCTAAAAACGCTGTCCGATCTCCGGATCGCATTTCAAAAACACCAAAAGTCCGGTCCGGGCTTCGGACAAAACCTCGAAAATCCTCAAGATACCATCCGAGCTTCGGATCATATCACAAGAAGATTTGAAGTCCTTGCCGAAATCCGGAACGTATTTTTCGAGTATTTCAAATCATTTCCGAAATAAATGAGATTATTTGATAGACTGTGAAAATTAATGACTATCTTTCGAATCAATTAATTACAATCAATAATAGAACAACATGAAAAAAATCATCCGGATTCTAAATCTAGACATTCATTCCCTGAATAATGCCGAATACAAAAACTTCATGGAGCGCTTCTTCAAACTGATCCCGCTCAAGGCTGTATCAGGAGAGGGAGACCGCCCCAGTGAACTCCGCCTCTTGGGCGAAGAAGAAAACATGACATCGGATTTCGTAGGGATCAGCGATGAGGACAAGGCGACATTCAATGCCGACATGCTTCTCCTGACAGATGTCGTCAACCAGTCGCGCACGAACGACAACACGGCTCTACTGCTCAATCTCGACAAGCGTCGCGATCCGTTGGTTTCATTCATCATCAACACGACCTCCATCGGACGTAAAAGTTCGAATCCTGCATATGCACAAGCATGCATCAGCTTGTATAATATCTTGAAACCGTATCGCGGCATACAAAACATTCCGATGCAACAGGAAACCGCACAGATCAAAGGCATGCTCTACGATCTCGACAAACCGGAAAACAAACAGAAGATAACGCTTCTGCATCTCGACGACACCGTCTCCGAGTTGCGCAACGTAAATGACGAATTCGACGCATTGTCCAGCGACAGAACCAACGAACGGGCGATCAATGCAGTCGGGACGGCGAAGGAAATACGCCACCGCCTCAACTCGCAATACGACTATATCACTACCACCATCTTTGCCCACAGCATTGCGGTCCCGTCGGACGAGGCAACGCTTTTCATCACGCAACTCAACCAGCTGATCGATGAAACCCGCACCGCCTACAACCTGCGCAAAGGTATCACCGCATCCAATAAGAACAAAGGGCAGGGCGGCGATGACGAACGTCCGGGCGAACTTTAAGCCCTCTCATCCCTTCTGCAACAGATAACCCATACAAGCACGAACCGACATGGTTTACAACAATAACCCATGTCGATCCGTGCTTATTTTCACCCTTTTCACACGCCCCCAAAGGACTATTTCATGATAAGAATTATTAAAATACTTATTGATAACATTTTTTAATAGGCACTGAACATTTCCCTTTTTCCGAGCTGTTTACCTCCACACCACCTCCTCATCCATCCCTGGAACAACATCGGAGGACAGACCAATCTCATCCAATTGCAAATCCAAGAGGGACGAAAAATAAAATCGTAATTCTCTATAATAATCAAGCAGAACTTTTGCATCGGAAAAACACCAGCTTCCGCTACACTCCCGCTCCCCTTTGCCGCAATCGCCACTACACACCTCCCCCCCTACCGCAGAGCTTTTTAAGTTAAGAAACGGATTAATCCGCATTTCCTTCCAGCTCCCGGAGTCGTAAACAAATCAAAACGGCTCTTGGTTATTGAATGCAAAATCGTATCTTTCAGTCACAAATCCCGAACATCTCATTGAAAAGGCGATCAGGTATGGAGGTAAAAACCAATTCATCGGAGTAGGAATCTAGACATTATTATTGCTATAGGGAATTGGAAATTATAAATTCACGCCCTTATTAAATTCTCAAAACCTGCGAATAAATAAGAGCTTTTTTAATGAAATGAATCGGGTTTTTCATATATGTTTTCTATCTTTGTCGTGATAATTGGACCTTGAAGCGTCAAGGAAACATTATTTTATGATTTATATAAAAAGCGTTTTGGTTTATCCTTAAGTAGAAATCTAGACAATTTCAAGCCATAGAAGGGTCATAAACAAAAATGCTCATGTTCCGATTATATACCCAATGTATATAGCATAAGGGCGTGAGCAAACTGTTGTATAGTACTGCATGGCGGGTTGTCTAGAACCTCTACTTAAGTCCGAACAACAGTCCTCACGCTTTTTCATTTTATAATACGCCCGATTTCGGAGGACTACCGGACAATTTAACAAAAATGCCTATGAATTAATAAGACAATATTTTTTTCCCACAATAAGCGATTTTAGTATTATCCCTAAGTAGAAATCTAGACAATTTCAAGCCATCCGGGAGAAGTAGCTAAACAATGAGTTCCTTACGTTTTATCGTATCTGTAAAGCGTGGGCTATGTTTATACTAATCAGGATTAGCGATAGTATTAAAGACAACAGTCCCGCGCTTTTTCATCTTAGACAAATCCGCCCGGGGACAGGGTACGGAAAGAAAAACAATAACGATAAAACAACTATTATATGACTACAAAAAGAGCTCTAATCAAGGAATTGGCACAACGGATGGAATGTACGGACGTTGCCGCGAAGAAGTTTCTGAATTCATACATCGAACTAATAACCGAAAAACTTTCAGAAGGTGAAGGGGTGAGCATTCATTATTTTGGCAAACTGGTTCCCCATTACCAAACAGAGCGTCCGGGACGTAACCTTCGTACAGGTGAAGAATGTAAAATACGCGCCCGCACATCAGTAAAATTCAAAGCCAGTGAAATACTGATTCAAAAACTGAATCCTGGAAAATAAAACAAAAAGAGTGCACCGAATCCGGCGCACTCTTTTTGTTTTATCGTTTCGGGATATCTACCGATGTTTCCTGTTCACCCAATAAGTGGCGGGAGAAATAGTCGACCATACGCCAGTAGAAATATTCGTCCATATCGCCAAAACCGTGGCGTTGCTGCGGAAGGAGCAACATGTCAAAACGCTTTCCGGCACGGATCAGGGCATCTGCCACACGCAGCGTATTGCCCGGATGGACATTGTTGTCGATGTCACCATGTACGAGCATCAAATGACCTTTCAGCCGACTTGCGATCTCTTCGTTCGTCTTGATGTTGTAGACGAAAGTCGTATCACCCTTTTCGCTGACCACTTCCTTCACGCCATGATGCGTCTCGCTCCACCAACGGTTATAGATACGGTTATCATGGTTTCCGGCACACGAGACGGCTGCCTTGAAGAAGTCGGGATATTGCAGTATAGCAGCCGTAGACATGAAACCTCCACCCGAATGGCCGTGGATACCGACACGGTTGATGTCGATGAATGAATAGCGGTTGGCCAGTTGCTCGATAGCCGCTTTCTGATCCGCCAACCCATAATCACGCAAGTTGCCATAGCCGAAGTTATGATACCATTTCGAACGGCTCGGATGTCCGCCCCGGTTTCCGACCGTGATCACAATAAAGCCGGCCTGTGCCAGACGATCCGTGCGCACACTCATACGGCTGAACGGATAAACGGTTGCTTCGACTTGCGGGCCCGGATATACATAATCGATGATCGGATACAGGGCCGTCGAATCGAAATTAAACGGTTTATACATCACACCATAGAGGTCGGTCACGCCATCCGCAGCCTTCACCTTGAAAGGTTCGGGAAACTGGTAACCGGCAGCCAGCAACCCAGAGAAGTCGCTCTCTTCAAGCGTCATCAGCTTGCGGCCGTTACTATCCATCAAATCCGTACGCGGGATAGTGTTCACACGCGAATAATTATTGACCACAAAGGCCGCATTGTCATCCATGCTGACCGTGTGGAAATAGTCGCCCGGAGTGACTTGCTGCAAACCACTTCCATCGAGGCCCACACGATACAGGTGTTCGTAGTAGGGATTCTCATCTTTCTCTTTCCCGTTAGCCAGGAAGTAAACGACACGTTTGGCTTCGTCCACTTTCACGATCTGGTCTACATGCCAGGGGCCGCGTGTGATGCGGTTCTTCAAGTTACCTTCTCCGTCATAGAGGTACAGGTGCGCCCAGCCGTCACGTTCGCTCCACTGGATCAACTCCTTGCCATCACCTACGGCTGCCAACGGGCGGACTTCCTGATAAGTATTCATACGTTCCTCGATAATCGGACAGATCGAATCCTGTCCGACCGTATACGAACAGATGTCGATACGGTGCAAGTCGCGGCTCGAACGAGTAACGAAGAAACGGTTATTGTCGCCCAGCCAGACACTCGCCACCTCTTTCCGATCACGGTCTTTCTGCCTCCACGGCTTACGTGCCAAGCGCAATGTCTGATCTTTGAATGCAGATGTGCGGATTTCCTTGTAGCTGTTGTCGTTCATGTCGAACAAGAACAGATGCTGGACAGGCGCTTCTTTCTCACCGGGCATCTGGTATTTATAGGTTTCCAGCGTCGGACGAGGCGAAGCCATAGAGTTGATTACCCACAAGTCTTTCACGGCACGCTCGTCTTCAACCGTCACGGCCAAATAACGGGAATCGGGTGACCAGACAATCCCCCAAACGCCTTTTCGCTTGCCGTTGCAAAGCGTGTCGGTGTTCAGCAAGCTATAGGGCTGGCCGAAACCAAAGTCTTTCACACCGAAAGTAGTGAGTTGTATATCCGTAACCGTACTATCTTTATCGTCTTTCTTCAACTTCTCGTAATCCTCGCGGGACATCCGATAGAGGTTCAGGTCTTTTGCATACACGACTGTTTTGCCGTCGGGCGAGAAAGAGGCCCAGTCGGGATATTCCGTTTCTTTCTTCTTTTCTTTGAGCCAAGTCAGCTTACGCGTGGGATAGTCGTAGGAGAAAAAGAATATCTCTTTCTTCGGACCTTTATCCTTGTCGGTACTGTCTTTTTTAGCCTCTTGCGAAGAGGTGATCTGGAAAGTAAAAGTGCGACCGTCCTCTCCAGCTTCGAGCTTCTGGATGGGTAGTTGCTGGGCGGTGAACGGGTCTTTGACGATCTCGGTTATCTGTGCGGCAATATCGTCGAGGTCAAAAAGCGGACGTTTCGTCTTCGCCACCGGATCGACAACATACCAGACTTTGCCGTTGCCGGTCTTATATTCATACCAAAAACTACTGCCCTTCCGGAACCAGTGCGGATCGACAGATGTGGAGAAAAGCATCGTGTTCAGCTTCTCCTTCGTGAAGCGTTCGGCCTGGACGTATCCGGATAGCCGCTCCGCTTCCTGCCCTTTCGCTTCCGTGCCACAGAACATCCCGGCACAAAGCATCACTAATAGTAGTTGTTTTTTCATTTGACGTTGTTTTTATATAAATAAAAAGAAGGTGTATCAAAAAAATCCTGCTTACAATAGACATAATTTAGGCACGGATTACGCGGATTCACACGGAAAGAAAATAAATTTATCCGTGCAAATACGTGAAATACGTGCCTAAAAAATCGTGATAAAGGAGTTTTGACACACCACCTCCTTCGTTTGTTTATTTAATTATACCGGAAGAGTACCACCGATCAGGATAACAACCAGCAAAGCCAAAATTGCATACAATTCGGGGAATACAGCCATCACCATAGTAGCACCGAACACATTGTGGCCGGCTCCGACGCCTGCGATACCATTTGCACAAACCTCTGCCTGACGGATAGAAGAGAACAGACCAGCAAAACCCAACACCAGACCTGCACCGAAAATAGCGGTCGCATTCAACATTGTGATGCTATCAACTAAAAATTTCTGCATCATGAAGTAACCTACAAATCCATACAATCCCTGAGAAGAGGGCAACGCGCTTAATGCGATGTAAGTACCCAGTGCATCGGGATTTTTCTTCATCGCCCCAACAACGGCGTTACCGCAGATTGTTACACCATAACTACTGCCGATAAAGGTTAGACCTGTCATCAACGCAATACCCAGATAAGCTAATAAAATTGGTTCCATAATGAAAATTGTTTTTAATTTATTCTTTTGTTATTATTTAATTTCTTTTTTAAGGGAAACACTTCCACTTTTGTTTTTATGCTTTTTTGAACGGCTTGTATTCTTTTCCACCGCCTTCGAACTCTGCATTCTTATAATACTCCACGAAAATAAGACGCAACGGGTGAACCAGCGAACTGATCGTACAGAGACCGATATTGATCGCATGACCGACCAGCAGGATCAGCAACATACAAACCGCACGCAGGACAACATTCATCCCTTCTGTCATATCGACGGCCAGCGAGTTGAATACCCCCCCCAAAATCGCCCCGGTCAGACCAATTGCGAACAGACGAATGTAAGAAAGCGTATCTCCCAACAAGCCCGAAGCCATATTATAAGTATTCCAAAGTCCCGTACCGAAGTTCAAGAAGATGTTCTTTCCCGGAGAATTGTAGAAAAAAGCCACCAGCAAACCGGCCGCCGCAATACCTAAGAATACGTTCTTCACCATGTCGGACAATTGTACGTTCAACATTGGCAGACCGAACGCACAACACAAGGCAATAATGATAAAGACCCAGGCAAACGGGGCGATACCGTATTTTGTCCCTTTCTGCGACATGATCTTTAAAGCGGCAACAGCCTTTCCGAACACGATCTGTACCAAACCGATGATGATCGAGAACGTCATCAGGTTATCGCTATTCACAAAGTAATCCTTAACGGAAGCAAATGCCGGCACATCGACAAGAGCGATACCGAAAAACGATCCCGTACAGGTCCCGACAATCAACGCCGCCAGACCGAGATACTGGAACAGGCTCAGATAAGGTTTGAAATCAGTTCCAACCTTACGTTTCATAATTGCGCAAGCAATTATCACCAGCAAGCCGTAGCCACCATCTCCGAAACAAAGCCCGAAGAAGAGCATAAAGAAGGGGGCAAAAAACGGCGTCGGGTCAAACTCGGCGTAATTCGGCAAGGAGAACATCTTGGTGATCGGTTCGTACAATCGGCTGAACTTATTATTTTTCAGCTTGATCGGAACACGATCCCCATCCTGTATATCCAACTCCTGGAAATAGTAACCTTCTTTTTCAAGGGCGACCTCCATAGCCGGAGCCTCTTCCGTCGGAACGAAACCTTCCAGCAACATCAACTTATCGCCGGCTTCGCGATCCGTCTGCACCAGCGTATTGGAAAGATTGAATTCGTTTTGGATATTCTTTTCCAACTCTATCAATGTATTGTATTGCCCAGCTGCATACTCTTTCAACTGATTGTTCAATACCTTGATATTATCCAGTAATTGTTCCATCGCAAGATGAAGTTTTGCCAATCCCCGGTCGGGCATTTTCGGACGTTCAGCATCGATATCGATTGGCGTTCCCGTCTTGGTAACCGTCACGAAATAAGTAACCGACTGGAAATTATTGACAAGAAAAGCATTGTACTCTTCTCCCCATTTAGGTTCGTATTTGGAAGTCGGGCAACTAAAAAACGTCACATCGAAGCCAGCCTTTTTCAACCGCCTGATATTTGCATAGCTGAACTCTCCCCAGATATCCATATAAGCGATATCCTTTTCCAGCGAAACTTTCGCTGCCTGTAACATGGCCTGCTTTTCTTGCATTTCTTCCAGCTTGCCTACCAGCTTCAATCCTTCGGCTTTTGTCAGTCCACGTGCCGGAGCAACAGTCACCTCTTTCGTCTGGGAATTCAAGTTCTTGCAATAGCGGATCGCTGTACTTACCTGTTTCCGTTCGGCCAACAAAGCCTGTAGTTCCGCATTATCCAGAACAGAATTCGTTTCCTTCACATGCACAACACCCAATTCGCGGAGAGTCGTGAGGAATGCATCATATTCTCTATGATATACCATAAAGGCATACTTGCTCATCTTTACTATCATACATCAGCCTCCTCTTTTTCTTCTTTCGCTTTACGCTTTTCCTGATTAGCCCGCATGATCTTTTGTGATGACTTGGAGAGACTTTCCTCGTCTTCCATGAATCGTTTCACTTTGCGGATCGCATCTTTATAACCCGGAATCTGTACCTTCTCAAAAAGATTCACTTTCTGAGTGGTTTTCTTCCGCGCATGCTCCAACAACTCCAACTTCATACCCGAAAACTCAGCTTCGATGCCGGTACGCGCCAACTTCTTCAACAGTTCGATACCGTCGGTAAACCAAGCAGGGGCATTGAACAGGCTGTAACGGCCGATCTCGAATTCGATCTCGTCCAACACAGGGACCACAACACCGGCTATCTTTTTGGTAGAAAGAGAAACATCCCGTACCACAATCAGTTCGGGATTGAACTCGTTCCACAAAGCCACCATATTTTCATAGCTCTGTATCTCCTGTTCAAGCTGAAGTTCCAATTTTGTCACTTCATCTTTGGTCCGCTTCACTTCGATACGCAGGGCGCTTTCCTTACTTTTGATCGTCGGCAGGGAACGCTCACGCATCTTCAGTTGCTTTTCCAATTGCTGAAGAGAGGTTTTATTATATTGAAACTTTATTGCCATTTTCTATACATTTATGATTTCTGATTCATAACTTATGAGTCGATGATAATTCATAAATTATGAATCAGAATTCTTTTATTTCTTCCAGTATTTGTCGACCAACGCCTGTTTGATGTTCACTTCGGCAGGTTCGAAATACTCACCGAACAAGTCCCATGCCACATCGAGCATTTCGGTCGTATCGAGATTGACATCGATAGCCAATAGCTTTTCGGAATAATCCTTTGCAAAAGCCAGCGTACGGTTATCGTAGTCCGTCAGGTCGAAACCATTCTCCATCTTCGTCTTCGCATTGGCGGCATCGGCATACAGGCGAACGGCGGCATTCATCACCTGCGGATGGTCCTCGCGTGTCTTCTTCCCGGTCACCAATTGTTTCAGACGGGACAGGCTTCGGAACGGGTCGACGATTACCTTGCCGACATCGCTATCCTTACGCAAGTATAACTGTCCTTCAGTGATATATCCTGTATTGTCAGGCACAGCATGCGTGATATCACCACCGGACAAAGTCGTCACGGCAATAATCGTGATCGAACCACCGGCAGGGAACTGAACTGCTTTTTCGTAAATCTTAGCCAAATCGGAATACAAGGAACCCGGCATGGAGTCCTTCGACGGGATCTGGTCCATACGGTTGGACACGATAGCCAAAGCATCCGCGTAGTTGGTCATGTCGGTAAGCAACACCAACACTTTTTCGTTCTTCTGCACGGCAAAATATTCGGCCGCACATAAGGCCATATCGGGGATCAGGATACGTTCTACAGAGGGGTCTTCCGTCGTATTGATAAAGCTGACGATACGATCCAGCGCACCGGCATTGCTAAACGTATTCTTAAAGAACAAATAGTCGTCATTCGTCATCCCCATACCGCCTAGGATAATCTTATCGGACTGGGCACGCAAGGCAACCATCGCCATTACCTGGTTGAACGGCTGGTCGGGGTCAGCAAAAAACGGGATCTTCTGCCCAGTTACCAACGTATTGTTCAAATCGATACCAGCAATACCCGTAGCGATCAGTTCGGAAGGTTGCTGACGACGAACCGGATTCACAGACGGACCGCCGATTTCAACATCTTTGCCTTCGGGAACAGGACCGCCATCGATCGGATCACCATACGCGTTGAAGAAACGGCCGGCCAACTGGTCCCCGACTTTCAACGAAGGCGCTTTTCCCATGAACACGACTTCGGCATTCGTACGAATACCTTCCGTACCGGAAAAGACCTGCAAGGTCACTTCATCGCCGATAATCTTTACCACCTGAGCCAGCTTGCCGTCGACAGAGGCCAACTCGTCATACCCTACTCCCGTTGCTTTCAGCGAACAGGTAGCTTTTGTAATCTGGGTAATCTTTGTATATATCTTTTGAAATGCTTTTGTTGCCATACACTCTATTATTTATCTTCGCGCTCTGCAATCAGTGCGTCAAGTTGGTCGTTAAACTTCTTGAACTGTTCGCTCTCATATTCGGAATAGTTCATCTGCTTAAAGATGTTGATCATCTTCTTAAAGTATTCCATTACTTCGAGGAAAGTGTTGAACTTGAACTCGGCATGACAAATCTTCACAACCTTGTCCAGCATAAACTCCTGACGCGCAAGAGGGGTTACCGCGTCGATCGCATCGAATGCATCCTGTTGCAGGATCACGAAGTCGATCAGTTCCGATTTCCAGAAAATCACGTGATATTCTACAGGTACGCCGTCGTCACCGAGGATATTGATCTGTTCGGAAATTTCCTTACCGCGCAACATACGAGTCTTGATCTCGTTCACCTTGTCGATCCAGGTCGGAGAAATATGACCCGCAATATATTCCTGGAATTCGGGATATTCCAGATACTTGGAATAACTGTCGATCGGGTTCACGGCCGGATAACGTTTACGGTCGGCACGCTCCTGTTCCAAAGCATAGAAACAACGGGCCACTTTCTTCGTATTTTCCGTCACAGGCTCTTTCAGGTTACCACCGGCAGGCGATACCGTACCGATGAAGGTTACGGAACCCGTTTCACCATTATTCAAATGTACATAGCCGGCACGTGCATAGAAGTTAGCCACGATTGCAGACAAGTCCATCGGAAACGCGTCCGGTCCGGGAAGTTCTTCCAAGCGGTTGGACATCTCGCGCAAAGCCTGTGCCCAACGGGAAGTCGAGTCGGCCATTAAAAGCACCTTCAATCCCATGCTCCTGTAATACTCGGCGATCGTCATAGCCGTATATACGGATGCTTCACGGGCAGCCACAGGCATGTTCGACGTATTCGCGATAATGATGGTACGTTCCATCAACTTACGGCCCGTATGCGGGTCAATCAGTTCCGGGAACTCGGTAAAGATTTCCACTACCTCGTTCGCACGTTCGCCGCAGGCGGCAATGATTACGATATCTGCCTCAGCCTGTTTGGAGATAGCGTGCTGAAGCACGGTCTTTCCGGTTCCGAACGGTCCGGGGATAAATCCTGTACCACCTTCTACGATCGGATTTACCGTATCGATCGTACGGACACCCGTTTCGAGCAACTTATAAGGACGTGGTTTTTCTTTGTAACAGGTGATGGCACGTTTTACCGGCCAGCGTTGTATCATCGTCACCTCCACATCTTTGCCGGCTTCGTCCGTCAAGACGGCTATCACCTCTCCTATTGTATATTGTCCTGCTTCTTTCAGGCTCTTGACCGTATATTCTCCTTTGAAGGTAAAAGGAACCATGATCTTGTGAGGTTGGAAATTTTCGTCCACTTCACCCAACCAGCCACCAGCAGCCACCTTGTCACCCACTTTGGCAAGAGGTTTGAAATCCCACAACTTATCATTGTCCAACGGGAACGTATATTCTCCACGCCTGAGGAAAACGCCTTCCATCTTATCGAGGTCATTCTGCAAACCATCGTAGTTACGTGACAACATACCAGGTCCCAACGTTACCTCCAACATATGTCCTTCAAACTCGGCTTCGTCACCCACCCGCATACCGCGAGTGCTCTCAAAAACCTGTACAAAAGCATTCTTGCCTATTACCTTAATAACCTCCGCCATTAGCTTCACGCCTCCTACGGAAATGTAACAGATCTCATTTTGGGAAACCGGTCCATCCACCTCTACGGTAACAAGGTTGGAGACGATCCCTTTTACAATTCCTTTCGTAGCCATAATCTGTTTATTTATGATTTATGATATATGACTTATGATTTGGCATCGACGCATAAATCATAAATCTGAAATCATAAATCCGGATATCATTTTTTATTGTTTCTTTTAAATTCTTCCAAGGCATTCTCGCTGCCTTTCTTCATTGCTCCGACGATCTCACGGAAAGTCTTTTCACCGGTCACCTTATCCAGCATCACCCAGCGTTCGATCATTTCCAACTTCAGCAGATAAGCAAATACACTCTCTATATCGAAAGGCTTAAAGAATGTATGTTCTTCGAGCCATTCCCACTTCAAAAGGTCCACTTTCTTCTCGCGAACCATCAAATCCGTTTCCTCAGCAATACGCCAGAGATCAGGCAAATAATCCACCGTGTCTCCCAACCCGAAATCACGGGCATTGGATGTACGAAGCGCCTGGGCTACTTCATTATCTCCGACGATATACCCGGCTTTATCGAAACCATGTTTACGGCAGGTAATAACGGTCAACATATTGTTGATATTCAAGTTTAAGCAAAACCAATCGCTGACGAACTTATTCGCATTTTTCATGGCATACGCATAATAGAGGGCTGCCAGACGGTCTTCCCAGGGAATTTCCTGTTTGTTTTCTTTGCCTTGTGCTTCAAGATAAAGCTTGAAAAACTCTTTGAAATAAGGAGGCATCCGGTCATTCTTGGGTGGCTTTTCTTCTTCCTTCAACGCTTTGTAAAGAGCATCAAACTCATCATACGTTATACGTCCCCGTGGGTCCGGATCACGATCCGGTTGTTTGGCATGAGCAATCAGGTTCTTATTGTCGAATTTGAGAAAGAACAGATCGATCAACTTCTTATCGGCCTTCGTCAGTATACCGTCCAATTCCTGTCTGAATTGACTGATGGAATAGGTCAATTTACTATCATCGAGCGCAATATTGGGGAGTCCTGCAATTAAGCAATAATATTTACCCATATCAGAACAGCATTTCTACCAATCCTGGACGAAGGAATTCCTTGAAGAAAGCAACAAACTCGTCTTCTCCGAAACTTACTTTATACGAACCGTCAGCCGGGACGATTGTGAAAGAAGCATCATGACCGCTCACTTTTTCAATCTTCACACCTCTGTCCAAGAGGCTTTTGGCATTGGCTTCAAAATATTTGGTGAGAGCATCGGCATCGGCCGTCCGGATCGTAATCGCTTCCTTCACAACCCATTCCTTTGCCATTTCTAAAATCACTTTCTGCATAAATGCAGTATCAGAAACGATCGCTTTCACATTGGAGGAGGTAATTTTTCCCGTAATGAGATTTACCACTTCGCTCTTCAATGCTTCTACAGATTGGGTAGCAAACAGCTTCAACTCGGCTTCCGTATTCTTTTTCAACTCGGCGGCCTGCTTTTCAGCCTGTGCCACAATACGCTTTGCTTCTGCTTCTGCTTCAGTCAAAATAGCCTGTTTCTGAGCATTTGCATCGGCAATGATTCGCCCTGCTTCTTCGTTGCCTTTCTCTACACCTTCTTTGTAGATTTTGTCGGTCAGTTCCTGAATCTTTGTATCCATTTCTATATATTTTTTAAGTTGTTCCCACGTAAGTATTAAACGCCTACAAAGTTATTCTTTTCTTTGAATTAGCATTCAGTCTATCCTAAAAATTTGCGATTATACAATTTTTTATACCACTGGTTAGTCGGGATGGTCGCCACCAGCTTGTGATAGATGACAGATAAAATACCCTTTTCGCAAAACTTTTCCAAGTTTGAATTAAAAAGTATCAGAACCAGACCAAATTTATTATATTTATATATTTTGAAAAACTACTGTCATACTATCACTAATTGCCTTTTATCAATTGAATATCAATGGACACAAGCAATGATAGTAGGTATGATGGATGCCTATTCCATCTATCATACTGTCATTAACTGCCTGTCCGATATTTTTCTTCACATGACTTATTTTCAATAACATAATAAGATAAACCCATTGACACCCGGGTCTCGATATCATTCACACTCGGGTGTCAAGACCGTTCACATCCGGGTGTAAAAAGCCTGTAAACGGGAATCTTCGGCACTTTTTCTGCCTGTTTGAAGCAAAATAAGTCACGTGTTTCAACAAAAAAGACGGCATCTCCTACAGAAAAACATCAATACAACTCTCAAAACCAACAAATGCTAAATTCAAACAGGCTCTTAGCGGCAAGCATAGCAAGTAATATTTTTTAACGTTCCAAATCTATTCAAAACAGTCTTTTTTCTATCGAAATGACAATTCGCATTCTATCTTTGCGTCACAATTTTTTATCATTCATTGTAAATTCAAAATATATGTTTTCCATCGAAAAAGCAACCCTTGCCGATTGTCCCCTTATCCAGACTCTGGCATCCAATATCTGGGAACCGACCTATGGTTCCATCCTCTCCCGCGAACAACTCGACTATATGTTCGAGATGATGTACAGCAATGAAAGCCTTCAAAAGCAAATGAGCGAACTTCATCACCAGTTCTTCGTCATCTATGCCGACGGTGTCCCTTCCGGCTACTTGTCTATCGAGACCGTAGAAAAGGATTTATATGAATTCCAAAAAATATACTCTTTGCCTTCCCTACATGGTTCGGGAATCGGGCGTTTCATTATCGAACAGGGAATAGCCTACCTGAAAACGATCCATCCGAGCCCTTTTACGATAGAACTGAACGTAAACCGCCACAACCCAGCCGTAGGTTTCTATAAACATATGGGATTTCACGAACATGCAACCCGTGATTTCCATATCGGGAACGGCTATTACATGAACGATTACATAATGAGAATGGAGGTAAAGGAATGAACGTACGCCTAAAACCGATCATGTTTGTCGGGACTTGTTCCGATGCAGGCAAAAGCGTTATCAATGCAGCTTTCTGCCGTATATTCAAGCAAGACGGATATCATCCGGCACCATTCAAGGCGCAAAATATGTCACTCAACTCCTACTCCACTCCCGAAGGAGGAGAAATGGGACGTGCACAGGTGGTACAGGCCGAAGCCTGCGGGATCGCCCCGCATACGGATATGAACCCGGTGTTGCTGAAACCGACGAATGATAAAAGCTCCCAAGTCGTCTTGAACGGCCGGCCGGTCGGAAACATGTCGGCACAGGATTATTTCGGCATGCAAAACCAAAAAGAGGTATTATTCAAAGAAGCGATTGAAGCCTTCCATCGCCTGGAAAGTCGCTATAGCCCGATCGTCCTGGAAGGGGCCGGTAGCATTTCCGAACTAAACCTGCGCGACCGAGACATCACCAATATGCGGATGGCCGAGCAGGCAGGAGCGGCCACCTTTTTGGTTGCCGACATAGACAGAGGCGGCGTTTTCGGATCTGTTTACGGAACAATCGCCCTTCTGAAGCCGGAAGAAAGAGTTTTGATGAAAGGGATCATTATCAATAAATTCAGGGGAGATGCATCTCTTTTTGACGATGGCAGGAAGATTATCGAGGACTTGACCGGTGTGCCGGTAGTAGGTGTGATTCCTTGGTTTCGCGATATCAAAATCGAAGAAGAAGATTCGGTCGCCCTCGATATGAAACACAATACTTACCGGGACGGAAAAATCAACGTGGCGATCATCTTGCTGAAACGAATGTCTAATTTCACCGACTTCGACATATTGGATATGGACCCTCGCTTCAATGCCTATTATACGAACAATATCGACGAGATAGAAAAAGCAGATATCATCCTGCTCCCCGGCTCTAAAAATACACTTTCGGATCTTCAAAGCCTGCGAGCGTGCGGTATAGCTGATGCAATTATCCGTGCCCATAAAAACGGGAAAAAAGTTATCGGCATCTGTGGAGGGTATCAAATGATGGGAGCACGCCTTGAGGACCCGAAAGCCATCGAAGGAAACCTGCCCGCCGTTCCCGGACTGGGCCTGCTACCGCAATGTACGATCATCGAACCGGAAAAAATAACTCGCCAAAGCACCTTTGCCTTTCTGCCTGGGCTATGCAAGGACGGTTCCTGTAAAGACGGTTCGCGAACCATCTCCTACGGCTGTCGCGGCTACGAGATACACATGGGACGAACAACTCTGCTTGGCGACGCTCCAGAAAATCCGGTGGCCGTCCTCAACGACGGACGGACGGACGGTTATTATCTGGATAACACATGCTGGGGCAGCTATATGCACGGAATACTGGATAACCCGGAAGTCCTGGACAACCTGGCCGAAGGATTTGATAAAGAAACAACAGACCACCCTTTCGACTATGCAGCATTCAAAGAAGAACAATACGACAAGTTGGCGAATTTAGTCAGGAAACATGTCGATATGGATTATATCTATCGGCAACTGGTTTGACAATTGTCAATTATTTCAACCGGTCCACCCTGGCAACGTCATCTAGTTTGACACAGACTGTAGCCCCCAATTGTTCAAGGTAAAGAACTAAATGATTCTTTTTAATCTTCTTCACTTTTCCGGAAACATGTTTCATAGCCCCGCAAAGGATCTCGACCTCTTCGCCGGGACATAAAACATGTTCGGATGCCTGGTCGAGAAATTCCTGAATGGCGTCGATCTCCTTCTGGCGGACAACGGCCGGTTTTCCATTGTAATAGACAATACGGGCCACTCCATACACCCGAGTCAGGTTTCTTAACTCCGGGTCGGTACACCGCACAAACAGATAAGAGTTGAATAATGGCAACTCCACGATTTTGACACGGTCAGACCAGACCCTGGGCGCACGATGAAGCGGAAGCCAACACTCGATTCCAAGCGCATCGATCCGGTCCCTCACCTGCTTTTCCGCCCTGGGAGCGGTATACAACACATACCAACTTGTCTTATCGGCGTTTATCTTAAGTCCTTTTTTCTCCATAACGTACACAAATATACGACTATTTTTCATACATGGAATGGCCCATATTCAATAAACCTTTATCCATTCCCGAACAAGCCGGATTAATCTTTTTATTTTTCCCTGAATATCAATAATTATCTCTACATTTGCAAAACAGTTTTTGTACCTCATATAATTTCACATATGGACAAATATACGCACTATTCAAGAGAAGACCTGATATCTGAAATTGAACGGTTGAAGATGAAACAGGCTGAGGGTGGTTCCATCTCCAGTTCGAACAAAATGATGGTCAATATGATTGTCTTACGCAAAACAATATCGGATGTCCTTTCCCTTTTACTTAGCACCAACGACGAAGCTGTCATAGACAAGGCGTTGTTGCATATTCTGCATTTCTTCGATGTTGAACGTGTGTATATCGGCATCTTCGACGAGCAAAGTTCTATCGTCGATTTCACCCATGAAGTGACCTCCGAAGGCATTATCTCGATGCGGGAAGATCTGTTAAGGCAGTTATCGAAAGACGATATCCCCTGGTGGATAGATCAGATCAAAGCCGGGAAAGACATTATCATCTATGACACGGCTAAAATGCCTTCGGTTGCGGCAGCCGAACAACATCTGCTGAAACTCCAAGACGTCCTCTCGCTTCTGGCCCTTCCGGTTTCAAGCGAAGGAAGAGTGTACGGGTTTATCGGTTTGGACTCCGTCAGGAAATATTCGAACTGGAATGCCCTCGATATTGAAAACCTGCGGGTATTGGCCAATATCGTATCCATAGCGATCGAGCGGGAACATGCACAGCACATCATGGAGCATTCGGCAAACCTGATGCTTAAAAGCGAAGCGAAATTCCGCATTATCTTCGAAAAGCTTTCTTTGGGAGTCGAACTATATGATATTGACGGAACCCTACTTGACCTGAATGATGCCGATTTGGAAATATTTGGTACGACACGTGAAAGTGCAATCGGCATCAATATGTTTCAAAATCCGAATATTCCGGAATGGGTCAATCATAAATTGAAAAACGGAGAAGACGTCACTTTTACATTAGACTATAGTTTCCATTCCATCAAAGATACCCAATATTATGCAACAGCCATCACAGACAGAGAAAAGCATCTGCAAGTAACAGGCATTACACTAAAAGATTGGCAAAACAAGATATTCGGGTATCTGTATATTGTTTTAGACGATACGGAGAATTATCGGAAGGCCGAAGAGAAACGGGAAAGAGACAATGAATTGATTCGCGTAAAGGAAGCAGACAAACTGAAGTCCGCTTTCCTGGCAAACATGAGCCATGAAATCCGTACACCTTTAAATGCAATCGTCGACTTTTCCGACATAGTAGCCGAAACTCAGGACGAAGACGAAAAAAAGGAATACTTGGAAATCATCCACAAAAACAATGATTTATTACTCCATCTGATAGATGATATCCTGGACTTCTCAAAGATAGAATCCGGCACTCTTGACTACCACATTTCCGAAATGAATATCAAAGAGATTTGCGAAGAAGTATTTCTGGCAAGTTCTCTCAAGATGAAACCGGAGGTAAAGTTAGTATTCGACAAAGAGTTACCTTCTATCCGGCTGAAAACAGATCCTCAGCGCGTCATGCAGGTCATATCGAATTTCGTAAATAATGCAATCAAATTCACGGAAAAAGGGAGTATTACGATCTCCTACAAACGAGAAGGAAATTACTTGCGTGTGAACGTGCAGGATACCGGAATCGGCATTTCCGAAGACGATCGTAAACGTATATTCGAACGTTTCATCAAGATAAACGAGTTTAAACAGGGAACCGGTTTAGGACTGACGATCAGTAGGACCATCATCGAGAGTTTGAACGGGGCAATCGGGGTCGACTCTGTAAAAGGTTCCGGTTCTACTTTCTGGTTCACACTACCACTCGAATAAAAACGCGGTGTGCAAAACAGCCTTGTTCCCGTACTCCACATAGGATCACATAAAAACAGACCATATAAATATCTGATTGATAAGACCTGTTCTTTTGCACCCCCCTGTAGGAGCGGAGACAAGTACATTTTGACACACCGCTTTTCATTACTTCTGCATCGGACCCACCGATGGCGGAGGATTTCCAATCCCCCATTTCTTATTTGCTTTCGGTCCCATCTTCAGAGACAGGACACCGCCGGCGGTAATCCGACTATGGTCAAACCAAGGCCCACTCAACTCTTCGCCGTTCAACGTAGCCGATTGCACATATTTATTATCATGGGAAGCGCCATCAGCCACGATCTCGAACACATTGCCACCTCCGAGGTCGATCTTCACATCCGAAAAGACCGGACTGCCGATATTGTAAGTCGGAGATCCTGGTGTCACCGGATAAAATCCCATCATGCTAAACACCACAAAGGCAGACATGCCTCCCCCGTCCTCATCACCCGGAACTCCCATCAGGTCGTTACGGAACCATTGGTCAAGCAGGACACGGATGCGTTTCTGCGTCTTCCAGGGTTGTCCGGCATAATTATACAGATACGGGATATGCAGGCTCGGTTCATTTGCCATCGAGAACATTCCGACATTGCCGGTATGATCAGGCAAAAACGAGTAGAATTGCCACTTGGACATTCCTAAAGGAGTATCAAACATCGAATCGAGAGCAGCCGTAAAGACCTCGTTTCCTCCGATAAGCGAAACCAAGTCGCCGATATTGTGTTGTACATCCCAACGATAAATATAACCATTATTTTCATCATAATAATCGCGAGCACCCAAACCACCAGAATACCGATAATCCACACCTTCGATAAACTTACCGTCCTTATCCTTCGGATGGAAGAAACGGGTTTCCGGATTAAAGAGATTCCGGTAGTTATAAGACCGGGCAAGGAAATATTCCGCATCCTCTTCCTTACCCAGTTCAGCCGCGATCTGAGAAAGACACCATTCGTCATAAGCCGTTCCTAAGGTAACGGCAACCGGTTGGCGCTTTTCCCACGGAGAGACATCAGCCACCGTTTCTTTTTCACCCGGTTTCAAAGCTGGAATATAGCCATGTTCCTTATAAAATTCATCCAACCATCCGGAAGGAGCCGCCGACCAGGGAATCAAAGTTTTCTCCTCGATCCCCTTACGGGCAGCTTCATACGCTTTTTCAAGATCGAAACCGCGAACACCTTTCCGCCATGCATCGATAACAGTGGCAACGGCATGGTTGGAGTTCATACGGCGGGAATCGCCGGTCACTTCAGGAAATGTCGGCATCCAGTTCGTTCCCATTTGCTGGGCCATCAAGAGATATGAATTGATAATATCGGTCTCACATTCTTTATCAATCAATATACGAAGCGGATGGGTGGCACGATAGGTATCCCAAATCCAGTCATCGGTATAGAACGAACGGCCACCATCTTCATGTATCTTGCCATCAAAAGCACTATAGTATTTACCGTCTTCGCTCAGATTCACCGGACGTTCATAACAACGGTATAAGGAAGTATAGAAAACGGTCTTGTCGTTTTCACTTCCTCCACTTACCTGTATCTTGCCTAAAGCATCGTTCCATTCGTTTCGTCCGATCCGGGCGATTGCACTTACATCATATGAGTTGATCTCACGCTCCAGGTTCTTCCGGGCTTGCTCTGTGCTAATAAAAGAGATTCCATAGCGCACACCGATCTCTTTCTGACCGGAGAAAGCCAATGCCAAGGCGGCATCTTTTCCCTCTACGGACGATTTACCGTACTTCACGGTTCCACTGGCCAGGATACCGGATTTCTCCGGTTTCTTGTCTGTTTCGGCATATAAATAGACCTTTGTTTTCTTATCTACATATTGAAAACCACTGACAGTGTTTCCATCACATTTCAACTCTCCATTCCGGCTATTGAACACCAGATAAGCCGGTCCGTCTTTCTCGAACTTAAGGCTATAAACCGCGCTCTGGTGAGATGGAGCATAATCGACCTCGATATTCGCCTCATCCAAATATACCTGATATCGATACGGGACAATCTTTTCCCGATCGTAACTATACTGGATAACAGGTTTCAGACCCGCCTCATCACCCTGATAAGGACTCAGGTTGAAAGCCGAACTACCTCGATGGCTTGTCACGATGAGAGGCAACCCACCCAACCGGTCTCCCGTAAAATCACCACGTTCGGGATAGACGCGCAACATACTGTTAGGCAGATGGACGGTCGGATAAGTCGGCACTAGCAGATGGCTGATGTTCCCCATATAAGGGTTAACATATTCTACCGGTTCTTTCGGCAGGTTATCGGCGACCAACCGTTTTCCTTTGACATAATACCTATCGGCAAACATCATGATGGCAACTCCGATCACGACGCCCAATAAAAATTTTCCTGTTTTCTTTAGTATCTCCATTGTTTATTTCTTTTGTTTTTCATTTACTGAAAATGAATATGGAAAATCTTCCGAACTCACTCCTCTGTTCATATTCGGCTCATCTCCCATTTTGATATCCAAGACACCGCCTTTCAGCAGTTCGAAATGTTCCAGATAGTTTTTCGTATAATTCTTTCCGTTAAAAGACATAGACTCGATATAGATATTCTTGTCGCTGTTCTCCGGCGCATTGACAACCAAGCTCTTTCCATTTTCAAAATGCAAAGTGGCTTTCTTAAACAAAGGTGCGCCCAATACATATTGTGTCGTTCCGGGAGCAACCGGATAAAAGCCAAGAGCAGAGAATACATACCAGGCGGAAGTCTGTCCGTTATCCTCGTCACCACAATAGCCATCCGGTGTCGGAGTGTACATACGGTCCATCACCTGACGTAGCCAGTATTGGGCTTTCCAAGGCTCACCGGCATAATTGTACAGATAAATCATATGCTGGATCGGCTGGTTGCCATGTGCATAGTTTCCCATATTCATAATCTGCATTTCACGAATCTCATGGATAACCTGTCCATAATAACTATCATCAAATACGGGAGGAACAGCAAATACGGAATCCAGCATAGTGATGAATTCTTTTCGTCCCCCCATCAAATCGATCAATCCCTGCGGATCGTGAAAAACCGACCATGTATAATGCCAGCTATTCCCTTCTGTAAAAGCATCTCCCCATTTCAACGGCGAGAAAGGAGCCATGAAGTTGCCGTCCTTATTCTTTCCGCGCATCAATTTGGTCTCCTTATCAAACAAGTTTTTATAGTTCATTGCACGTCTGGCATACAAATCCAGTTCTTTTTTGGGACGTCCCAGATCTTTTGCAATCTGGTAGATACACCAGTCATTATAGGCATATTCCAACGTACGAGCAGCATTCTCGTTAATCTTTACATCATAAGGCACATAGCCCAATTTGTTGTAATATTCATGTCCTAAGCGGCCGGTAGAAGAAACCGTCGGATGTACATTTTCCGTTCCGTGGATCAAACCTTTGTACAATGTTTCGAGATCATCCACCTTTATACCTTTGACGTAAGCATCCACCAAAACCGAAGCGGAATTGTTGCCCACCATACAACCACGATGTCCGGGACTTGCCCATTCGGGGAAGAAACCGCTTTCCTTATAAGCATTGATCAAACCTTCCTGCATTTCTTTCGACATGGTCGGGTACATCAGGTTCAGGAACGGGAACAGACTACGGAAAGTATCCCAGAAACCAGTATCCGTAAACATATAGCCCGGCAATACTTTTCCATTATAAGGACTATAATGTACAACTTTCCCTAAGGCGTCTATTTCATAAAACTTACGGGGAAACAGAAGCGAACGGTACATACAGGAATAGAACGTCCGATACTGGTCCAGAGTTCCACCTTCCACTTCGATCTTACTCAACTCCTTATTCCAAACATCTTTGCCTTTTTGTACCAATGTGTCAAAATTGTCAGAACCCAACTCTTTCAGATTGAGCGAAGCTTGTTCGAAACTGATAAACGAAGAAGCGACCTTTGCATGTACAATCTCGCCTTTCGTCGTCTTAAAACCGATAACGGCACCGACATGGTCGGATTGTTGCTCACGAACACCTTCCTTCAAAGTTGCATCGGCAAAAGTTGCTTCATAAGTGAAAGGTTTATCAAATTCGATAACGAAATAGTTTTTGAAATTATCCGGTACACCACCGCTATTCTTGGTCGTATAACCGATAACCTTGTTTTCTTCAGGGATCACCTTGATATAGGAACCTTTGTCAAACGCATCCACTACGACATAGGAATGTTCGTTTTCCGGGAAAGTGAAACGAAACATGGCAGCACGATCAGTCGGTGTCAGTTCGGTTTTCACATCATGCTCTGCCAGATAGACTTCATAGTAGTACGGTTTTGCTATCTCACTCTTATGAGAGAACCAACTGGCCCGTCTATCCTGATCAAATTCAGGAGTACCGACAACCGGCATGATGGCAAACTGCCCGTAATCATTGATCCAAGGACTTGGCTGATGGGTTTGTTTAAAGCCACGTATTTTATTGGCGGTATAGGTATACCCCCATCCATCCCCCATCTTACCGGTTTGCGGGGTCCAAAAATTCATACCCCATGGACGTGCTATAGCCGGATAGGTGTTACCGGTTGATAGCTCAAACGACGATTGCGTCCCCATTAAAGGATTAACATACTCTACCGGATCAAAAGCACCGTCTGACGCAACGGCAGGCCTTCCCAGGCAGGTTAGCATAGCAATAAGAGCAAAAGCCCATATACTTTTTTTCTTCATTTTTATTTATACGATTAATATTCTACTTACAAAGATAAGTCAAACAACTCCTTAAGTAAAAGCAAGTAATGTGGATTTTTCTCAAAAATCAATAAAAAGGGAGATTACCCATCTATGAACAACCTCCCTTCTGATCAAGACTGCTTTTTAATGAGTCCTGATATCAACTCTATAGTTTGAACTTATACAGTTGCGCCATCACCTTCTGGTATTCATTCTGCAACTGCATATGATTCTGCATACTCTGATAGAGCGTGGTGACGTCTACAAAATATTCGATCATCGAGATTTGTCCCGCTTGGATCGCCTTATTCAACAACGCCAGGTTATTCTGGCTCTCCAGCACCTCGCCATACTCGTCGATGGAAGTCTTCAAGGCTACCGACTGGTTATAGAGTTGGAGCAATTCATTCTCTACCGCCGTCATCGTGCTTTCCAGTTGCAAATCGGTGTAAAGGTTCTGTGCTTTCGCCTGTTTCACATTGTTGCGGTTTGAGAAAAGAGGAATACTGATGCCGACCAAAAAGCCATTGAAACGTTCGCCACCCGAAGATGGGTTCATACGGTAACCCAACTCAAACGAAGGCAGCCCCATCGTCTTGTTGACACTGATTTGTCTCGATGATACGGCCTTCGCACTTTGCAAAGACAACAGACGCCGATCATTCTCCAAGATTTCCTGGCGCAGGTCAGCAAACGAGAGCGGAAGCTCCACAACCTCGTAAGCCGTATCAGTCAACTGAATAGCAATCCCCCCGTTCAGCATTTCTAGTTCCCGCTGTTTATTCACACGGGCCGCTTCGTTCATGCGTACCTCGTTACGGACGTTCAAAAGTTCAAGTTCGATCTTGTTCGTTTCCAAAATATTGGCATCACCCTGTTCCAAGCGTTGCTGATAGAGTGCGGCAAGCTGTTCGGCGCTTTTCCGACGGATATCCAGCAGGTTCTTTTGCTGATTCAGAAAGATCAAGTCCAGGCAAGCTTCTTTGGCTTGCAACAAAATCTGCTGGCGCACTTCTTCGCCCTGTCGGTCGTAGTTTTCGCCCTTCTGCTTGGAGAGCTTGTTCCGTTGCATATATAAAGACGGGAAGTCAAATGATTGCGAAGCGACTAATTCACCGGTGAATCCCATTCCCTCTTTGTTTCCATACAAATGGGAATAAGTAACGGTAGGATCAGGCAGGTTGTTGTCCAGTTTGGCTTCCAACTTTTGTGCCGTCACCATCTGACGGTTTGCCTGCAATTCCTTGTTATTGGTCTCTACACTCCGGAGCACTTCCTCGATGGAAGTTTGCGCCCCGGCCACCAATGCAGAAGAAAGCAATGCTATTGTTAATATGAATCGTTTCATTCTTTATCTTCTTTATTCATTAATAAATAAACAATCGGGATGATGAAGCCGTTCAGGAAAGTGGATGTCAGCAGACCTCCTAAGATAACGGTCGCCATCGGACTTTGTATCTCGTTGCCTGGCAAATCGCCGTTCAGCGCAAGCGGGATTAACGCGAGAGCCGAACTGAGCGCCGTCATCAGGATAGGATTCAAACGGTCCATAGAACCTTGCAGGACGGCTTGTTTCAACGGTACATTCTCTACAGTCCGAAGATGCGTGTAATGGCTGATCAGCAACATACCGTTACGAGTGGCAATACCGAACAGGGAAATGAAACCGATAATAGCCGGAATACTCACCTCGCCGGAAGTCAGCTTCAAGATAAACACGCCCCCGATCAACGCCAACGGTAGGTTCAACAGAATAACCCCGCTCTCTTTCGCATTCTTAAACTCATTATAGAGCAACAGGAAGATCACCAACAGAGACATCAACGAAGTAAGCAGTAACGTACGGCTGGCAGCCTGTTCACTCTCGAACTGCCCGCCATATTCGATATGATAGCCTTCAGGCAACTGGATGGAAGCATCTATCTTCTGCTGTATCTCATTGACGATGCTGCGGAGGTCGCGCTCGGAAACATTACCACTGATCACGATCTTACGCTGCACATTCTCGCGATTGATCGTGTTCGGACCTGTCACGGAACGGATTTCGGCGACATAGCTCAACGGGACTTTCTTACCACCCGCATCGATCATCAGATTACGGATATCCTCCATTGTGGCACGGCTTTCATCCGAAGTCTTTACCGTCAGGTCAAATGTCTTGCCATTGTCATACACCTGGCTGACAGCTTCGCCCCCCAGCATGACATTGACATACTCCTCAAACTCCGGCAACGTGATGCCATATTGTGCCATCAACTCACGCTTCGGTGTAATGGTAAGCTGCGGACGCTCGATCTGTTGTTCCACTTTCAAGTCCACCAGACCGGGGATTCCTTGTATAGCCTCCTTGATCTGGTTACCGACCGTAAACATCAGATTCAAGTCCGTACCAAACAATTTGATTGCGATATTCGCCTCCGTACCGGAGAGCATGGCGTCGATACGATGAGAAATAGGCTGTCCTATTTCGATGTTAGCTCCACTAATGGTAGACAATTTCTTACGGACATCATTCATAACCGCATCGCGGCTACGGTCTTTCAAGACAAACGGAGCTTCGATTTCCGATACGTTTACCCCTAAAGCATGCTCGTCAAGCTCGGCACGTCCGGTCTTGCGGGCAACAGTCTGGATTTCGGGAACCTGCATCAGCAATTCTTCTGCCCGTCGTCCCATCTCATCCGATTCTTCGAGGGAAATACCCGGAAGAGAGCTTACATTGATCGTAAACGAACCTTCGTTAAATGGCGGCAGGAAGCTACGTCCCAGCGTAAAGAACATTCCCAATGCAACAAGAAACAGGCCAATCGTACACCCTAACACCATATTTTTATGTGCCAATGCTCCATTCAAGGCTTTACCATACAATTCTTTCAACTTGCGGGCCACCCATGCCTCCTTCTCTACTTTCTTGTCTGTAGGCTTCCGGTTCAACAGGTAGCTGCACAACACGGGGGTCAATGTCAACGCCACGACCGTAGAGGCAAACAGCGCAACAATAAAGGCGATCCCCAGCGGCACCAGCATACGCCCTTCCATCCCGCTCAGGAAGAAAAGGGGCACGAAGCTGACCACGATAATGAGCGTCGAATTCAAAATCGGCATACGTACTTCGCGAGATGCATCGAACACGACTTCCAAAATGGAACGTTGCTGATCGGAAGGCAACAAACGATTTTCCCGTATCCGTTTATATACATTCTCCACATCAACAATCGCATCATCGACCAGCGAACCGATAGCAATCGCCATTCCTCCCAAACTCATAGTATTAATAGTCAATCCCATATAATGCAATGTCAGTATGGAAACTAACAAGGAAAGAGGCAAGGCAACCAGCGAAATCACCGTTGTACGGATATTCATCAGGAACAGGAACAGAACAATAACAACAAAGAAACTGCCTTCGAACAGACTGTTCTTCACATTATTAATAGAGCTGTCAATAAAGCGGCTCTGACGGAATATGTCGGTCGAAACGTGCACATCAGCAGGCAGGTTCTTCTGCAAGTCCGCCATAATCGCGTCTAACTTTTCCGTCAAGTCGATCGTGCTGGTGTTCGGTTGTTTGGTGACCGTAATCAACACGGCAGGTTTCGCCCGTTCGGAAGCAGTTCCGAGCTTCGGACTTTTGCTGCCAATCTTCACTGTTGCAATATTTTCCAACAAAACAGGGAAATCTCCGACAATCTTTACAACTCCCTTTCCGATCTCCTCGGCATTCGCAGTAGAAAGAACACCCCTGATGATGTATTCGTTATCATATTCATAAAGGACACCACCATTGGCATTCCGGTTCATGTTGCGGGTAACGGCCAGAACTTCACCCAAGCTTACACCGTAGTGCTTCATGCGGGCGGGATCAAGCAATATCTGGTACTCCTTGATATCGCCACCGATCACGGCAACCTGTGCCACTCCTCCCGTCGAGAGTAATCGCGGACGGATGGTCCAGTCGGCAATCGTACGCAGGTCCATTTGGGTTGTAGGGGCGATTCGTGAACCACTCTTACTATCATCAGCCGTCAGCCCGATAATCATCATTTCCCCTAAGATGGAAGACTGCGGGCCCAGCGTCGGTTTCCCGACATTCTCCGGCAGGCTCTCACTGACGACAGCCAACTTTTCGGAAACGATCTGGCGAGCCCGGTAAATATCCGTTCCCCAATCGAATTCAACCCACACAACAGAAAAACCCGTCGTAGAAGACGAACGGACACGACGCACATCCATCGCACCATTCACAGCCGTTTCTACCGGAAAAGTGACCAAACGCTCTACCTCTTCTGGCGCCATACCGTTTGCCTCCGTCATAATGACAACGGTCGGCGCATTCAAATCCGGGAACACATCCACATCTGTATGGAAAGCGGTATACGTACCGGCAATCATCAGCAGCAGGGAACAGATCAATACAACCAACCTGTTATGCAGCGAGTAATATATTATCTTATTCAGCATAATCTTTTTTAATTGTCAATTCATTAATGATTATGTGTATGTGCGGGAATTGCATTAGAAGCAGAAGCCAGCTTGATCTGGTAAGCACCGACCGTCACAACTTCGTCACCTGCTTTCAGGCCGCTCAATATCTGGACTTCGGAGCCGTTGTCGGCACCTAATGTCACAGGAACCTTTTTATAAGCTTCTTCATGCACGCGAACAAAGACTGAATAAACACCCTGCTCCTCGATAAGGGCGGAAACAGGGACACTGATGACATTCTGCATCGGAGCCGTAAGCAGATAGATCTCGACAAACGAGCCGGGAATAATAGCTCCCTTATTATCAAACTCGAATGTAACCGGAACATAAAAAGAGTTAGTATCGGAGGCCTTGCCATAAGAAAGCAGATGTCCACGCAGATCGGACAATTTATAAGTCACGTTATCGTACGGCGTACGGAAATTAGCGGACTGTATAGATGGCAAGTAGTTGTAATATTTCTCTGAAACCTCCGCACGCAACACCAGGCGGCTATTCTGCGAAATCGTGGCCAACGGCTGGCCTACCGTCACATAATCACCCTCTTTCACTTGCAAGTTTTTCAGATAACCGTTTATTGGCGAAACAACCGACACACCGTTAGCAGTCTGTTTTCCTGCTACCGCTTCCCAAGCCACCTTCGCATTCTCGTAATTCAGACGTGCCTGTTCAAAATCTTTGGCAGAAACGATCTTATCCCTTACCAGGGTTTCCATACGTTCATATTCTTTCTTTGCATTCTCATACGCATATTTGGCTTTAGCCGCCACATTACCGTCAGACAAACTGCTCGAAGCAAGACTCAGAATAGCCTGTCCCTTGCGAACAGCCGTTCCATCGACAAATGACAGGTTGCCGAATGTTACCACACCGGGAACCGTAGCCACCACAGTCGACTCCTCTCCCTGCGCAGCCATCACCCGCCCGCTTGTTTTGATCACATCGGTAAAAACACCCGGCTCAACCTTAGACGTCTGCAATCCGACTGCTTCCGCCAATGCTTTCTTAAACGAAATTTCACCGGCATGTCCTTCTCCGGCCTCTTCATGTTCATGATCATGTCCCTCATGTTCATGATCATGTCCTTCGTGATCGTGGTCGTGTTCTTCTTCGTGTTCGTGGGCTTCATGTTCATGCTCTCCATGTGCCGCAGTATTGCCATTGCAACCTGCCAGGATGTAGGCGAAAATCACCCACACTAAATATATTTTTTTCATTATGATGTATGAATTTTGATTTATGAGTTATGAATAAAAGAAGGTTCATGATTTATGATTTATATCATCAACACATAAATCATAAATCATAAATTATAAATCAAATTCATACGGAGGCGCACGAAGCCCTGACGCAGAAACAATCCACGTATCATGCAGGGACTCGATGTAGTAGGCCCGGTCATTCTCGAACAAGAGCTTGTAAAAGACCGGAACAGGAGGATTTATATAATCAAACAATACAAGCAAAGGGAAAAGAAACTGATTCACGTTTCCATCCGTCACATGCGAGAAAATGGAAGTGTAGAGTGCGATGTTATGCCCGTTGCATCCGCAATCATGTGATTCGGAACTTCCATGCCCACCATGAGCCGCCTCGGCTGAAAGTGATTTATAGCAAGGCAACCCGTTACTATGGTGATGGTGCGGTACGACTACCGATATAAGCATCACGATACTAACAAGCAGCATCACATATTGGTATATTTTCTTTTTCACTCTCATACTTCCGATACAAAAATACGAAGTTTTTAATTACTACGCAATTATGCCTCCTAAATTAAGAAACTGTTTTGTTTTTTACCAAACCAAGCGGTTTTCATTGTCTGGCAAGGCACTTTAGTTGCCATACATCCCCATGTTCCCTCCCTTTACACCCGGGTGTACCCCCCCTCTTCACCCAGATGTAAAGGATGGCAACATGGGGGTGTTCGTGAAATTATGTGCTTATTTCTGCCAAAAAAAGAGATAGCTTTTGTGGAATGAAGAACCATATTGTTTTTCAATCATATGATAAAAGCTCCATATTTCATGAGTGCCAAAGGAGTGACAGAGTAGTGATAGAGTAGTGATAGAGGGAAATGTCATCTATCACTACCTCTAACGTTTAAATATCAATAACTACAGGCTCGTCAGTGATAGAGTGATAGATGAAAACAGTTTCTATTATTTCTCCCGATAGAGAAGAAAGGTATGCCAAGTGTAAAACTTACTTACGAAATGACATAAATCAGGCATGGATATAAACCCATATAATCCATGCCTAAAAAATCGTGATGAAGATATGTTTTGACATCTCCTTGTTATTAGGAAATAAGCCTTTATTTGTCCAGCTTAGCACAAATAAGTTCGGCCGCCTTCTTACCGCTCATCAGCATACCGCCAAAGATCGGCCCCATGCGGAAACTACCACTCACCCCATTGGCAGCCATACCAGAAACGAACAGTCCCGGATAGATTTCCTTCGTATTTTCTACGGTTGTAGACTCACCCAGCTCGACATTCAGCGAACGTTCGCCGATCACGCCCCCAGTCGGAGTATTCAGCTTGATATCGTTCTTGCGAGCAACCACGCGTGCGATTTCACAGTCGTGGCCGGTTCCTTCCAGGACAGCCTTGGACATGATTGTCAGCGGGTCCACATGCATACCTTCGCGGATAACCGGAGCCCAGTTCACCACCACACCGGCTACGGCATCGTTATGGAACACTACATCTTCTACGGAATAGCAGTTGAAAATAGTCGCACCGGCTTTCGTCGCACCATAGATCAAAGCCGAGGTCGTGTGTACGGAATCCATGATATAAGTACCGTTCCCGGCATCCTTATAACTTACACCCAACTCACGCACGATCGGCATAGCTTCTTCCTGAACCACGATATCGTTGAACATCATGGCGCCCCCCCACATACCTCCACCGGGAGCCAGCTTACGGTCGAACAAAGCCACCTTCTTTCCGGCCTTAGCCAGATAATAAGCGGCAACGATACCAGAAGGACCACCACCGACAATAGCGACATCAATAGACAAATTGCTCTTTAACTTCGCAAAGTAAGAGTCGATAATTCCTGTTGAAACAATCTGTTCCATTACAAAATAATAATTAGAGTTTAAACATCAGGAAGCACATAGAGGTAACGCTCCCCTTTATTTAGTAATTCTACCTTTTCCCTTCACGGCGTTATCCGGCAGGTTCAATGGGTATAATCTCAGCCTGTATAGTAAGGCACCCCTATGATAAGTCGGAGGCAAAGATATAATAATTATCCGAAATGCGGCGGACGCTTGTCCATTTTCCGTTCCACAAAATTCTTCATGAACGCAACCGTCTCGTCTATCCCCAAGACAGAGACATCTATCGAAAAGTTGTAGGTGGATGCAACGCCCCATTCCTTATTCGTATAATAGTTATAATAAGCAGCACGCGACTTGTCGGTCTTCAGCATCAATTCCTCCGCCTGTTCGACCGTCAGGTTCTGGCTTTCGATGATCCGTTGAATACGGTTTTCCTTGTTGTTATGAATAAAGAAACTCAGGCAGTCAGGATTGTCACGAAGGATATAGTCGGCACATCGTCCGACAATCACACAAGAACCTTTTTCCGCCAGGTTACGGATCGTATCGCTCTGATACAGGAACAAACGGTCGTTAGACAGCACATCGGCATACGGCGGGAACAACCCCATATACGAATAGCCCATCGTAAAAGCATACGCCAAACCACTGGAAGCCTTCTCGTCCGCTTTCTCGAAAAACTCCTCGCTCAGTCCGCTTTCCTTCGCGGCAAGCGCCATCAGTTCCTTGTCATAATAGCCGATGCCCAGCTCTTTTGCCAGCTTCTGTCCTACCTCGCGACCACCGCTGCCAAACTGCCGGCCGATGGTCAATATGATTTTATTATCCATGTCTATCTATGTTTTTGGTATCAAGACAAAGGTAAATAAAATTTATTTAGAATGAAACTTCCTGAACTGGTTTATCAAGACGAGAGCCGTAACAATCGTAGCTGTCGTGTCGGCGATCGGGATGCTGATCCATACGCCAAGTGTTCCGAACCATCGGGGAAGAATCAACAAGCAGGGAACGAGGAACAGCATCTGCCGAGTGAGCGAAAGAAAGATCGCCTTCTTAGACATCCCGATGGAAAGGAAAAAGTTTGTCGCCACCATCTGGAAACCGACAATCGGAAAGACCGCAAAGACGATATGCAAACCGTACACCGCCGCCTCGATCAGCTCCGGATCGGTCGTAAACATGCGGACGATCACCGACGGGAACAACTGACAGAGCAAAAACCCTGTTGTCGCCACCCCTATCGCCCACTTCATCGTCAACTTCGTCACTTCCGTCACACGCGAATATTGGCGGGCACCGAAGTTATAACCGGCAATCGGCTGCATCCCCTGGTTGAACCCCATGATGATCATAATAAAGAGGAATACCACCCGGTTCACGATCCCGTATGCACCGATCGCCATATCACCGCCATGCTCTTTCAGTCCCCGGTTAATCAGTATTACAATCAGGCAGGCACAAAGATTCATCAAGAAAGGTGACATTCCGATATAAAGAATCCCCTTCACGATTTCGCTTTTCAGCCGGTAAATGCCTTTCTTGAAATGCAACAACTCCTTCGGACGGGAAAAATGAATCAACTGTCCGGTCAGCGAAATGACCTGAGAGATGACGGTAGCCCATGCCGATCCCTTGATCCCCCAACCGAAACCGAAGATAAAAAGCGGATTCAGTACACAGTTGATCACCACCGACGCCAACGTCGCATACATCGCTAATTTAGGGAAACCGGAAGAACGCAACACCGCATTCAGTCCTAGATACATATGAGTAATCACATTTCCTATCAGGATCACATTCATATAATCGCGGGCATACGAAATCGTGTTCTCGCTCGCCCCGAAGAAATAGAGGATCGGATCGAGCAACAACATAAAGACCAACGTAAATGCAAGCCCCAAAACTACGTTCAGCACCAGTACGTTTCCGAGCACCTTGTTCGCCCCTTCATAATCTTTCTGTCCCAACTTCACGGACACCAGCGTTGAAGCCCCCACCCCAACCAGAGAACCGAAAGCAGCCGCAAGGTTCATCAATGGAAAAGTCAAGGCCAAGCCGGAGATCGCCAACGGTCCTACCCCGTGTCCGATAAATATACTGTCTGCCATATTGTAAAGCGAAGAAGCGGTCATGGCGATAATGGCCGGTATGGCATACTGTGTCAACAACTTGCTGATGCGCTCGGTTCCAAGCACTAAAGGAGAATTTTGTTTACTCATGTCACAAAGATACGCAGAATCCGAAAAAAAGGTTACTTTTGTTTTCTTATAAAGTATAAAAAATGGCAGAAAATTTAATAATCAACGGTGAGAACAAGCGGGAACTATATGAGACGCTGCTTCCTCAATTGCAATCGCTGACAGCGGGAGAGACGGACGTCGTCGCCAATATGGCGAATGTCGCCGCTGCCCTGAAACAAACATTCGATTTCTTCTGGGTAGGCTTTTATGTGGTAAAAGAAGAGATGCTCGTGCTTGCCCCGTTCCAGGGGCCTCTTGCCTGCACGCGCATCCGGTACGGGAAAGGTGTATGCGGAACAGCCTGGAAGGATGCACAAACAATCGTTGTCCCGGACGTAGAGCAATTTCCGGGACATATCGCCTGTAGCTCGGATTCACGGTCGGAAATCGTCGTACCGATAGTCAGAGATGGGAAAGTGGTTGCCGTACTGGACATTGACAGCGACAAGCTGAACGAGTTCGACAAGACGGATGCGGAATATCTGGAACGACTTTGCGCAATCTTACCGTTTTGAACGGTGGAAAACATATAATTGTGACAACCCTTCCCCCCCAATCCGTCCAGGAAGAATCCATATGATATAATTTGAAAAAACGGAAGCCTCAGACGGAGGTCTTCCGTTTTTTATTGTCTATTCGACCGTCACCATCTTTCCCTCCGTATTCGCCCGGACAAGATGGTCATACATCGCTTCGCAATAGACCGGAGGCAAATAGAAACGGCCGGGGTAAACAGCACAAAGATTGATACGGACCGTCACTTGCTTTCCGGCAGGCAGATAGTCAATATAGCTGTAAGCACGATCGTCACGAATATCTTGGTAATTGACACCTGTCACCCGATTGTCAACCGTGTCGCCTGTAAGGAAGCGCGTGTTCAATATCTCCCAACCAGCCGGAAAAACCTCAGTCAGCACCAGGTGGTTATAGCCACGAGGAGACGAATTTGAGACGGTCACCACAGCCGTGAAGTTCGTACCCTGCTGCAAAGCGGAGGTATTCACCGGATGGCCGTCATGATCCATATAGCTGACGGCGAGCGTAAGACCGTTCGCATAGGCTTCCTCTTTACCCTCGGCTGGGATACCTTCGGCCACGAGGCGGGCGAACAGAGTGGATTTGCCGGTGTTCTTCAACTCTAAGGAGGCAGAAAAGGCAGTCTTGTCAAGCAAAGTCTCCGTCCAGATGTTCCGAGTGGTGGAAACCTTCTTCGCCTTGCCGTCTACGGTATAGGAGAAGTCCATCGAGCCGGACATCTTATATTTCTCCATATAGTCGGAAAGAGCCACCAGGCTAAATGCCGTGGATTGCGTGCTCAGCCAATCGTCGGATGCGAGCGTCTTGGATATTTCATTTGCCAAGAGAGCCGCTTCCTTACCGCCATCGAGCAGACAGAGCGTCATCAGGCGGATCGAAGTATCACGCAAGTCGCTGCCGAACGTCTGATCGTATCCGGAACAAGCCGTTGTCAGAGCCGTTGTCTTTACAACCAACTCTTTCGATACATCCGGACGTCCGACCAAAGCATAACCCGCCGCCAACAGATAGCGACTCATAGACATGAGCGTCTTACTCTCTTTCAGGCGATTCATGGCGCCGACCTCGGCAACTTGCCCTAAAGCGAGGACAAACAGGCGGTATGCCTGCGTCATTTCTTCGGATTCGGCAGAATAGGAGGCTTCCGGTTTCCAGTTACGGGCAATACGGCTCAAGTCATTCAACGCATTCCGCTTCATGCCTTCGGGTACAAGGTAACCTTTCTTCTCCGCTTCGAGCAGAAAGTGGATGGCATAAACAGTCCCCCAAGCATTGGGAGCCGTTCCACCAGGCCAGTAGGAGAAGAAACCGTCTACCGTCTGGTAGGAACGCAGGCGACGGATCACTTCTTTCACTGTCGCTTCAGTCGATTGCTCCTGTTCGCGGGTCAACGAGGCGAACCCGCTCAAGTACAGTTGCGGGAATGCCTTCGAAGTGATCTGTTCAACACATCCATGCGGGTAGCCCAACAGGTAGGACAACCGCGTGGAGAGGTTGACAGGTTGGACATCCGACATTTCGAGCACAAGGGAGTTCGTACCCTCCACGCCGGGAAGGCCGACCGTCCCTTTCCAGCTCTTTCCGGCTTCGAGCGTCACAGGTGTCACCTTGATTTGCGGACGGCGTACGGAACGGATTTCGATATCGGTTTCATATACAGACTTTTCACCACCGCCGGTAGCCGTGATCTTCACGTGTCCGGCTCCGGGGGTATCTTTCACACGAATGCGGAACTGCGCCAGTTTGTCACTGACCGTTTCAAAGTGCAGCATATGGCTCTTCTTGCCGACTACCTCCATATTGCCGGAGCAGGCGATCGTGACCTGCACGTCTCCAACTCCTTTTTCGGTGGCAAAGACGGTAGCAGGAACCACCATCTCCTCTCCTATGCCGATAACGCGCGGGAGTGTACCGAGCAGCATAACAGGCTTGCGCACGAGCACGCTCTTCTCCGTGTTGCCGTAAGCCTCCCCGTTTCCGGCGACGACCATGACGCGGACACGGCCGTTGTAGTTCGGCATCTTATAGGTATGCTGCCGTTTTTCTCCCTTTTTCAGCAGAAACGGACCGGCAAACTGCACGACCGGCTTAAAACGGTTCACTATCGCCTTCGGACCTTTGTTCAAGGCATCGTCGCCGCCAATGCTGAACAGTTGCTCGATGCGGCCACCATACGCGCCGACCACGTAGTTGTACAAATCCCAGGTATTAACCCCCAATGCCTCGCGGGCGTTAAACGCCTGCCAGGGATCGGGTGTGCGAAAGCGGGTTAGGTCAAGCAACCCTTCGTCGACAATCGCCAGTGTGTAGGCCATCTCGCGACCGTTCTTTTCGGAAACCATCACGTGGCAAGGTGCTTCAGGCTTGACCTCATCCGCCATATGGATAATCGGGGCCAAATGGCTTTCAGGAGATGTAACCGTGAAGGGGACGACACCGTACATGCGGATCGGCAGGTCGTTCTTCGTGACACCATGCGGTTGCAAGAGTGTTATATAAAGGTACGCGTTTGGCTGCATATCCGGAGTGACGGCGAGCTTGACCGTAGTCTGCCCGTCGTTGCACATGTGCTCAGTGGTCGAAAGGACACGTGTTCCGTTCTCAATGCTGATGATCGCGCGGCTTCCCTTGACAGAGGGGAAGGTAACAACGATCTGTTCGCCTGGTGCGTATGTGTCCTTGTCGGTCTTGAAGGTTAGCATATTGGCGGAGGAAGAACCGTCAGCATCGCGTCTGCCTTCACTGTAAGGCCAGTCGAAATAGTTCATCACACCGGTAGAGTGTTTGCTCTCTTTGTCTTTCACCGAGATAAAATAGGTTCCCCAATCGGCATCGGTATATTTCAGGTTGAAGGAGGCCGTGCCATTCGTGCCAGTACGGATGGTGAAGGTTTTCACTGGCTTGTTATACGAATTGGAGACATAGTTAGCCAGGCTGCCGTTGTCCGAGCTCCACCACCAGTACCAATGGACTTTATAGACTTTCACTTCGAGTTCAGTATTGGCTACCGCCTGTCCGAGATAGTCGACGGAAGCTACTTCATATTTATATTCGGTTCCGGTCTTCAGCGGTTCCCCATCTTGCTGGGGCGACTTGATGCCGGCATAGCGACGGTAGGGTGAATAGAACGCCCGATTGGCGTCGATGCTGAAATCGCCGGATTCCTCATACACACGGGTGACGAAACTCGCCAACAACATACCGGGAGCCGAGGCGCCGATCTCGAAACGGGCTTTGATGGTGGCGTCGCCCGCTGCATCGGTCACACCGGAGATCACTTTACTTTCTTCGCTGTTGAAGATTTTCGAAGGATCATCGAAATAGAATTTCTTATAGCCGGAAAAGGTTGTCGGGGTCGAGATAAAGGTTCCCTGAATATCGTATTTCAGATTGCGGGCAGTTGCTCCCTGTAGCCATTCCACGTGCATAGCGGCATCGAGCGGTTCGCCTCGGAGCAATTTTTTTGGGGGCATCATAAGGGATATCTTCAAGCGGTTCGGTTTGATCGTTTCGATACGGAGACGCTTCGTAAAGGTGACGCCACCGACATTCACGTTGACGTTCCAGGCGCCTGTCGGCGCATCGGGTTCGATCGGCATATCGAAAACATAAAGTCCTGCTTCGCCTTTTATCTGTGTCTTGCGTAGGTAGAGCTGGCCGAGCGGATTGTAAAGCTCCATGATGACCGGATGGTTAGCAGGGAGCATCCGGCTGCGGTCGTTCAACATAAAGCCGAGATGCAGCGTGTCGCCCGGACGCCATACACCGCGGTCGCCGTAGATGAAGCCCTTGATGCCTTTCTGCACGACTTCTCCGGAGACATCGAACGAACTCAGCGAAAGGGCGGAACCGTCGTCTACACGAAGATACGAGCGTTGCTGTCCGAGGGAAGCAGTCAGATAGAACGGCTTGCCGTTTTTCAGCGAGAAACGCACCTGCCCTTTGTCGTCTGTCACGCCGGAGGCTAATTCCTGACGCTGGTAGTTGTAGGCAACGACTTTGACACCTTTCTCTGGATGGGTGCTCAGAATGTTATGTACAAGGACAGTCATATCGTTATCTTCGCCGGCCATCGCCAACAGACCGAGATTGGTGGCGAGGACATTCTTACCAACGGTCGTGTTATAATAATAGCTGTTGGAACAGGGGTCGCCACGTTTGCTATAATCGTAGTCAGACCAGTCGAAGTCGCCGTTATAGTAGTAATAACCGCCTCCATCGAAACGGCTGCTTTCTTCCTTGAACTTGATCTCATCATCGGCAAGCAGTTGTTCTTTACTTTTCTTGACGAGGTCTTCGCAGGGATAGGCAGACAAATCCCGGTTGAACGACAGTTCCACCCGGTAGATGGCACCGGGCTCGGGGTCGATCAGTTCTTTCAAGTCGATCACATAGGTATTCCAGCGGCTGAGCTCCTGGGTGGCATCTTCATCGAGGAAGATCGTTTTACGCGCGATCAGGCGACCGACACGCATCAGGTCACTCGTTCCTTCGAGATCATTCACCTGAAGGAATTGTCCGATGTTCTGTTCGAATATCTTGATGACACGCACTACTACGCCGCGCAAGTAGACGGCTTGAAAAGGAACGGTCAGTTGTGTGGACTGCGGGATGATCACTCCGCTACCGATAAAACGGACTTCCGGCTTCTCATCACTGACTACGATCTGGCGAACGATGCTTTCTTTCAGGTTCAATCCGTTTTTGCTTCTGATGTTCTGGCTCAGATGAACATTTAGGATGCCTTTGCTACCTGCATCGGGATAAAGGCGGAGCTTATTACCCTCGACATTGACGGTCTCCGATTTGTTACCGTCGATCCAGGCAAGTCCCTGCATGTTTTGTGCCGCATCGAGTAGTTTCGTAAAGGTGACTTTGACGTAACGTTCCGGCTCTGCGACATATTCGACTTCGTACACGGCAAAATCATTCAGTTCGGGAATGTCGACGGATAGCAGTTCCTCTTCCGGCACTTTCAGCTTGTTCGGAGCGACAGATAGTTTGAAGGCACGTGCCGCGTCCGTCCCGGCCTGTATGTTCGGGATGAAGACTTCGTGCCTCTTTCCATCGGGACTATGCTGCCAGGTGGCATCCGTCTTTTCAGAGAAACGGACAAGCGATTCTACGGTTTCGGGCGTCTCCTTGTCCGGCGTGAACACCAAGCAGACGATGTCATAACCGTTTTCATTCTTCCGGTTGATATCGACAGATTGCAGGTTGGCCCGCAGCAACAGAGGTTGTGTCGAGAATCTGAATGTAAAATACTTGTCTTTCCATTCCGTATCGAACCACTCTGAAAGGTCTGCCTTTACCTCGTAACGGGTGTTGCGCTCGAAACTTTTAGTCGGCTTGAATACAATCGTCCGATTGTTCTCGAATGCCCACTCGCCAGCCGTCTCGGGTTTGATCCGGACTAAGTCGTGGAGCTGTTCAGGCTTCATCCTGTCAGCTACTATTTCCTGATTGAAAATCAAATATACGGGCGTATATCTTGAAATCGTACCGGAGGTAAACGCCTCCACATAGGGATTGAAAGGGATCTCTTCGGATTCGCTTTTACCTTTTCCACATCTGCTGAATAAAAACAAAAAACAACAGGCACAGATATAATACAGATATTTCGCCATATTTCCTGAATTTAACGGTTACACTTTCGACAAACAGACTGTCTGCGAATATAAGCATTTTTATGTACATTATTATTCTTATTTTTTACCAAATGGTAATTTCTGGCCGGACTTAAAGGACTACTTTTGCAAACCAAAATAAAAAGTCATTTGAGTTATGCAAAGAGATCGTATTGATTTTGGCAGAATGAACATTCCGGTTCTATTCCGCAAAATCTTTTTCCCGACGTTACTGGGAATGGTTTGTATGGCGTGTATCACGATTGCCGACGGTATATTCGTAGGACGTGGCGTGGGGAGCAACGCGTTGGCCGCCGTCAATATCGTCGCCCCGATTTTTATGGTGACGACAGGGATCGGGCTGCTCTTCGGGGTTGGATCGTCAGTCGTAGCCTCCGTCCACCTGTCACAAAGGAAGGTGAAGGCGGCCAACATCAATGTCACACAGGCGTTGCTAGTGTCCCTCTTATTGATGGCCATGGGAATATCCTCGGTGATGCTGTTCAACAAACAGACAGCCTATATGCTGGGAAGTTCCGATCAGTTGTTGCCGCTTGTACTGGAGTATATGAACTGGATCGTGCCATTCTCCATCTTCAGCATGCTGGCCAACATCGGAATGTTCATGATCCGACTGGACGGCTCACCGAAATTCGCGATGCTGTGCAACGTAATTCCAGCTTTGATAAATGTCGTACTCGACTATGTTTTCGTTTTCCCGATACAGATGGGACTGACCGGAGCCGCGCTGGCAACCGCACTAGCACAAGCGGTAGGCGGATTGATGGTGTTGGTCTACCTGTTCGGCTTTTCCAGGACATTGCATTTATATAGGTTAAAGATAAGTATGAAAAGCCTCCACCTGACCTGTCGGAACACGGGGTATATGATCCAGTTGGGAGCCTCGGCGATGCTGGGCGAACTGGCGATCGCCTGCATGATGCTGGTCGGCAACTATGCTTTTATCCGGATGCTGAAAGAGGATGGCGTAGCAGCATACAGCGTGGCCTGCTACTGTCTGCCGATCGTGTTCATGATCGCGAACGCGATCGCCCAGTCGGCACAGCCGATCATCAGCTACAATTATGGCACGGGAAATGCTGCACGAGTACATGAGACGTTCCGGCTTTCGTTGAAAACGGCTTTTATCTCCGGGCTGACAGCTTTTGCCGTGATGTATGTGTTCTGTCCTTATATCGTAGCGATGTTTCTGGAACCCGGCTGTCCGGCTTACGGGATTGCAACAAAGGGAATCCCCTACTTCGCTTCCGGGTTTATCTGTTTTGCTTTGAATATTGCATGGATCGGGTACTACCAGAGTATCGAATTAGCACGGAAAGCGATGCTTTTCATGCTGCTGAGAGGAATCATCCTGATGAGCATATGTTTCCTCGCTCTTCCTCATTTGTTGGGAGAAAAGGGGCTATGGCTGGCTGTTCCGTGTGCCGAACTGATCATCTTTATCGCACTGACGATAGATTACCAATACCGGCACAAGATATGCAGAGTGGTGAAATAAGGCAGTTATCCTTTGGTATTCCGCATCACCCGCTCTATCGCATCGTCCATCTGAGCGATGGACTCCAGACCGAGTGTCATGCAATGCAGATTGCTTTCGGTGACGGCAAAACGGATGGAACGTTCACGTTCTGCATCAGAAACATGTTTGCCTTCACCGAAAATTTTCATTCCGATAAGCCCTTTACCTTTTTTGCGGGCCTTACCTAAAAGTTCGTTTACGGCTTCAGTCGTACCATCCATATGGCTTTGGAACGGATTCAGACGAGCAAGAATAACGTCGCACCACGGGTTGTCGACAGCCTCGACCATCGCATCCCAGTTATGACAGGAGACGCCGACAGCTTTCACAATACCGTCCTGCTTGGCCTTTGCCAGACCGTCCATATAAAACTTACGGGTTTCCGCCCAGTCGCCTTTCGTCATGCAGTGCAACAGAAGGATATCGAAATAGTCTGTACCAGCTTCCTGGCGGAAACGGTCAAGTGTTTTGCTGACCGGCTCACGTTTTTCCGACCCTTCATCGTACGTCCACATCTTCGTCATCAGGGTGAGTTTCTCGCGAGGTAACTCTTTCAGGGCTTTTCCGACAAATGGCTGCGAACCGTACATATCGGCCATGTCGAAGAAGCGAATACCGCGTTCATAACCGTAACGGGCCATCTTCACAAAGTCATCCAGCCCGAGTCGGGTCTGGTTGGACTGATAGTTCCAGCCTTTCGTCCCGGTTCCCATTGCAATGCGAGAGACTTTCAATCCGGTCTTTCCCAGTTTCACCCTGTCGACCGATATATCCGAAGGAACGGCCATCCGTATATTGGCAAGTCCCGTGTGAGCTAAAGATAAACCAGCTACTCCGGCAACTCCTGTTTGAATAAATTTGCGTCTGTCCATCTCTATACTTTTTTAGGTAATACTTTTTTTAATATCAAGTAGCCGCACAAGCCGGAAATAAACGAACCGGCAAATACGCCCAACTTCGCCTGGTTCAACAGCTCTGCTCCAATATCGGGCATCCCGGCGAAAGACAAGTTCGCGATAAAGAGGGCTACCGTGAACCCGATACCGCCCAACATCGACACCCCGAAAAGGTTCCGTTTGCTCACCCCTTCCGGCATCGTTGCAAGACGCAAACGGACAAAAACATAAGTGAACAGGAATATGCCCAGCGACTTTCCGACAAACAGGCCGAGGAATACCGCCAACGGGATTCCCGGTAACGCACCGATCCCGATATCTCCGAAAGTAACACCTGCGTTAACAAAGGCGAAAAGGGGCAGGATCAGATAATTGACTAACGGATGGAGCTTGTCGGCTATACTTTGCAACGGACTGATCGTTTTGTCCGCTAACGAATGGATATTGTTGAGTACCTGAATCTGTGTCGGCGAAAGAACCGCCGCCTTCCGGGAATGACGCACTTCGGTGTAATCCAGCATATTCAGATAGCCGGTCATTTCACAAGTGAAATCATCCAGCTTGACAACCGGACGGGCCGGAACGGTGAATGCAACCAGTACACCCGCTATTGTCGGATGAATACCTGATTCAAGAAACAGCATCCACACGAAGAAACCTATTATATAATAGAAAGCAATGTTATTCACTCTCATCCTTCCCCCCACATATAGCAAGGCCAGCAAGACGAGTGAAACCAAAAGCGGCTCGAACGCAATCTCACCACTATAAAACAAAGCGATAATAATGATACCGCCGATATCGTCAACCACCGCCAATGCCGTCAGGAAGATACGCATGCTGAGCGGGACCCGTTTCCCCAACAGCCCTAAAACAGCCAGTGCAAAGGCGATATCGGTCGCCATCGGAATAGCTACACCTCGCACTTCGGGTGCCGAATGACAAACCAGAAAATAAAACAATACCGGAACGATCATCCCGCCGCAGGCCGCAATAATCGGAAGCAGTGCTTTCCGTACCGAACTCAACTCCCCGATCAGAATTTCCTGCTTAATCTCCAATCCGATCACAAAAAAGAAAACCGCCATCAAAGCATCATTCACAAAGGCCAACATTGGCATCGCTTCTCCATGATGCACAAACGGTGTGAAATTGCCTATCTTCAAATCAATCGGATGTGACAGGATATTGTGGTAAGACTCCGCCCAAGGCGAATTGGCGAATAACATGGCAAGAATCGTAGCCATGAACAATAAGATACTCGCGTTCGGTTTCTGCATAGCGAAACGACGCAACGGTTTAAGGATAACATTGATGGTTCTATCCATATGGTATTTAAATATTTATGGGAAGCGGCGTGCAAACCGCTTCCCTCTGAGTTTTTCCTAACAACTGTCCGCCTATTTGCCAGCTTGCTCCAGCTCGTAAGCGCTGCGGGTCAGTTTTTCAACCCACACGACAAATATACCAGTTAAAATTAAATTAAACACTATGGTGAGCACGGAAATCATAAGCGCAGGACCTCCTAAATTGTAGCCAAGCGCAATAAAGATAATCCCAGCCCCTACTTCACCGCGTGTAAACATACCGATCGACAGTGCCAGACGTTCGCGCTTCCGCCTTTCCCGATAGAAAAACAGCGGGAACAGTTTCCCGATATTGGACAGGAACGAAACAATCACGACATGCAGGATGATCACTGGCCAGGACATCATCGGCTGTGCTCCGGTTATCGTTGTCGCCTTTGCAGACTGCACGGCGAAGTCCACTCCGAAAAAGACCGGCATGCTGACTCCTACCAAGAACATAAAGAGGAATGAGACAGCCGTCGCCACATTGTGCTCAACCTTCGTATCGATATGCTTATGTCGCATCACCATACCTAATACAAACGCAGGTAACAGAACCTCGATATGAATGCTGGCATCTTCACCATAGAAGTATTTGGACACCAAATAAACAACCTGCGTGATCCCGCAGGTAAAGACTGCATAAAAAAGAATTGCCTTCCAGTCCTGCCGCATGTCATAACTGCCCATCTTTCTCCATCCGATGATCAACAGGACCATCACGATCAGAATGATAACACCCAACTGCCAGCGCAAACCTACCATCATGATCTGCAAAGGTATCATCAACAGGATTGTGTCGAGGTCGTCGAAGATCGCCAATACCTGTACCTTCTTGTATACCCAGGAAGATTTCAACCCTGCCGCCGCCAACATCGTAAACAATATACCTGCCGAAGTCGGGGCTGCAAACCGGCTCAACAAAAGGTTTTCTTTCCAAGCTTCTCCACTGTTCCAGTAAATATCGGGAAGCAACACGAACATATAATATAAAGCCACGAAGATCCAGGGGAAAGCAGCCGTCGCCATTGCAATAAAATAATCTTCGGTATAGGACCGCCAACAGCTTTTATCCATTTCGAACTCCCGTCCCACATTTATCATGATAAAGGCCAGGCAGACATACAACAGGGTATTGGAGACCATCTTCACCGACGAATACCCCTCACCTACCATCGCCGGCAGGAATTGAGATACAACCAATCCCAACATCAGAAAAAAAGAAAATAAAAGAATCTTCTTCATTATTTACAAATTGTTTTTGTTTAGAATTATAATAATATAACAACTTACTTAAAATTCGGTTCTGGGAATATAGACACTTTCCACCTTTAATAACCGCGCTTTCAAACGTTCGGCCTCCCCTTTGCGGATACGAAGGGTCATTTCACAATCCATTTCAAACTTTTGGGAGACGATCACTGGATTCTCTTCCTTGACAATGCGCATGATTCCGTTCAGATAAGGGTATTCGAACGCAATGGTGATATCTTCATCAACAGTGCGCTCTTCTATCTCGGCAGCAGCTATTGCTTCGGCGGCGGCTGTCCGGTAAGCAACAATCAAACCGCTCGTCCCTAATTCGATTCCGCCGAAATAGCGGATCACGACGATCAGGATATCTGTCAATCCGTTCGAGTTGATCTGTCCCAGAATCGGTTTTCCGGCAGTAGAGGAAGGCTCGCCGTCATCGTTCGCACGAAAAGTTAGGCGTTCGGGACCTAACATATAGGCCCAGCAGACATGGCGGGCGTCATAATACTGTTTACGATATTTGTCCAGTTGCTCTTTCACCTCTTCCACCGTACGCACCGGGATCGCATACGAGATAAAGCGGCTGCGCTTCTCCGTATAGTACCCTTCAGCTACCTGCTTAATGGTCTTGTAACTGTCGTCCGCCATCTTTTAATCCGGTATATGGGTTTCCTGTTCTTCCCGGAAAGCCCGGAAATCTTTCATTATCTCTTCTATCTCCTCAATAAAATAAGGGTCTTTCACGTGCTTCTTCACCTCCTCATAATAGGTTTCGATGGCCTTCAACGCACACAAATCCTGTCCGCGCAGCAGAAAGTAAGGTTCTTCCTTCTCCACGCATTGTTTAATCATCTGAATAGGATTCTTCATTTCTTATCGCTTTTTAATTCGTCTTTCAAAAATGGAGCCGTATAGCTCTTCGTTTTCACTTTTACCATTTCTTCGGGAGTTCCGGTGAAAAGGACCTGCCCGCCGTTACGTCCGCCTTCGGGACCCATATCGATCAGATAGTCGGCACATTTGATGACATCGAGGTTATGCTCGATGACGATGATCGTATTACCCTTATCCACCAATTTATTCAGGACGCCCAACAAGACCCGTATATCTTCGAAATGAAGACCGGTCGTCGGCTCGTCCAACACGTAAAGCGTCTTGCCCGTATCTTTCTTGGCCAGTTCGGTCGCCAGTTTGACACGCTGGCTCTCACCGCCGGAGAGAGTCGTGGAAGGTTGCCCCAACTTGATATAGCCCAGGCCTACATCCTGCAATACCTTCACTTTCGACAGGATCGACGGGATATTCTCGAAAAACTCCACAGCCATATTGATTGTCATATCCAAAATGTCCGCAATGGATTTCCCGCGAAAACGGACTTCCAATGTTTCCCGATTGTACCGCTTGCCATGACATTCTTCACAGGGGACTAGCACATCCGGCAGGAAATTCATCTCAATCGTCTTGTATCCGTTCCCCTTGCACGTCTCGCAACGTCCGCCGGAAACATTGAACGAGAAACGTCCGGGTTTGTAACCACGCACTTTCGACTCTGGCAGATCCACAAACAGATTACGGATATCCGAAAAGACTCCGGTATAAGTGGCCGGATTACTTCTCGGCGAACGTCCGATCGGTGACTGGTCCACATTGACTATCTTATCCACATTGTCTATCCCTTCGATTGATTTGTAAGGCAACGGATCTTCCAGGGAACGATAGAAATGCTGGCTGAGAATCGGCTGCAAGGTCCGGTTGATCAAAGAAGACTTTCCGCTACCGGACACGCCCGTGACACAGATCAGCGTACCCAACGGGAACGTGACATCCACATTCCGCAGATTATTCCCGCTCGCCCCTTTTATCGTGATAAACTGTCCGTTTCCTTTCCGCCGCTCTTCCGGAACGGCAATCTCCGTCTTCCCGTTCAGGTAAGCCGAAGTAAGCGTGTCAGCTTTCAACATTTCTCCGGGAGTTCCGGCAAAAACAACTTCTCCTCCTAGACGACCAGCCTTCGGTCCCATATCGACCACATAGTCCGCATTCAACATCATGTCTTTGTCATGCTCGACCACGACAACAGAGTTGCCCGTATCGCGCAACTCTTTCAACGAGTTGATCAAACGAACGTTATCCCGCTGGTGCAACCCTATACTCGGTTCATCCAAGATATAAAGTACATTGACCAGCTGGCTACCGATCTGGGTCGCCAAACGGATGCGCTGGCTCTCGCCTCCCGACAATGTCGCCGAAGCACGGTTCAAGGCAAGGTAGTCCAATCCGACATCTAACAGGAATTTCAGACGTGAACGGATCTCCTTCAAGATTTCGACAGCGATCTGCCTCTGCTTAGGATTCAACTGCTCCTCGACACCCTCCAACCACTCATACAATTCAGATATATCCATTGCCGAAAGTTCGGCAATATTCTTTCCGGCTATCTTATAATGCAGCGCTTCCTTGTTCAACCGCTGCCCGTTACACTCCGGGCAGGTAGTCATCCGTATAAACTGTCCCGCCCATTTCTGTGCGGAAGCAGAAGCCTCGCTCTCCTGCTGCATCAGGATATATTTGGCAACACCTTCATACGACAGGAAATAATTGGAAGTGCCCAACGAATCGTTTTTAATTTGCAAACGTTCGTCAGTCCCGTTCATGATCTCATCGACCGCTTCTTCCGGGATGTCTTTGATAGGGGTCTTCAACGTTACACCATATTTCTTGCAAATAGCTTCGATCTGCCAAAATATCAGGGAGTTTTTATATTTTCCTAACGCCACAATCCCACCGCTGTAAATGCTGAGCGAGGCATCGGGAACGATTTTGTTCATATCCAACAAATTGACCTGTCCCAATCCTTTACATTTCGGGCAAGCACCCTGCGGAGAGTTGAACGAGAAATTATGGGGAGCCGGTTCGCTGTAAGACAAACCCGTCACCGGATCCATCAGCCGACGGCTGAAATGGCGCACTTCGTCCGTCTCGGCGTCCAGCACGAGTACCAGACCGTCACCCTGCTTCATAGCGACACGCAGGCTTTCTTTCAAACGACGTTCGTCCGATTCCGAAACGATCAGTTTATCGACCACAACCTCGATACTGTGCATCTTATACCGGTCGAGCTTCATGCCATGAAAGATCTCCTTCATCTCACCATCCACCCGGACATTCAGATAGCCTTTTTTCCGCATCTGTTCGAAAAGTTCCTTATAATGTCCCTTACGATTACGGACAAGCGGAGCGAGCAGGTAGGTCTTCTTCCCCTTATACTGGTTCATAATCAGTTCCAGCGTCTGCTCCTCGGTGTATTTCACCATCTTCTCGCCACTCAAATACGAATAAGCCTCTCCCGCCCTTGCATAAAGCAGACGGAAAAAGTCATAAACCTCGGTAGTCGTCCCCACTGTGGATCTCGGATTCTTGTTTGTTGTTTTCTGCTCGATTGAGATAACAGGGCTCAGACCAGTGATCTTATCCACATCCGGCCGTTCCATATTTCCCAAGAAGTTACGCGCATAAGCGGAGAACGTCTCCACATAACGGCGTTGCCCTTCCGCAAAAATCGTATCAAAAGCCAAAGACGATTTACCACTACCGCTCATACCGGTAATTACGGAGAGCTTGTTACGAGGTATGTCGACATCTATATTCTTCAAATTATGGACACGCGCGCCTAAAACGGAAATACGGCCGCCTTCCAATGCATTCTTATCCTTCATCATTTTTCAGTTTTCTTATTTCACCACCCAGGCCGGATTATGCACATAGGTGTTAGGCGTTTTATAATACATATCAGATTCTTTCGGGATCCGGATCGTATATGTTTTTCCTGCTGTCAGCAATTTACGATCTCGCAACCAGGGATTGAAACGTTTCAGATCGGCATAAGTGATACCATTCTTCTTGGCAAAACCGGACAAATCCTGAATATCCGTCGAGACGGCAACACTCTCGCATGCGATCGGTTTATACAGATCCTGCGCTCTTAGCACGAACCCATATTTATAAGGGGCTTCAAATATCTGCTTGATAGCCATGATACGATATACATAGCGGGTTGTTTCCTCCACCAGCCAAAGGTCAAACGAACTGTCTGCATCCTGCTTGACAAGCTCTCCCGAAATACGTCCCATACCGGCATTATAGGAAGACGCGACCATCGCCCAGTCTCCATATTTTTCATAAGCCGCTTTCAGATAACGACAGGCTGCTTCGGTCGCCTTTGTCACATCGCAACGTTCGTCAACCGTAGGTGTTATCGTCAATCCGTATTGCCGGGCCGTTCCTTCCAGCAACTGCCAAGTTCCTACTGCCCGTGCAGGCGATGAGACACGCGGATCGAGCTGGCTCTCGATCACCGCCAGATACTTGAAATCGTCCGGAATGCCGTTAGCCTTCAGAATCGGTTCAATGATCGGGAAACAGCGGTTTGCCCGCTTAATCAGCAGCATGGTAGTAGAATGGAAATAGGTAAAGCTACTCAATTCCCGGTCAAAACCTTCATGCATATTATAACGCGTCAAATCGATATTTTTTCCGCAAAAAGAGACGGAAGAAGGAATATCAGGCGACATGGTCACCGATGAAACGACCGGACGTTGGTCTTTCACTTTTTCCGAATCACTCGAACCAATGGAGAGGCAGGCGGTCAGGCACACAGCACTTCCCACCACAAAACCGACTATACTATTACTGTTCAATAATTTCATCATCAATCTTCTTGGGTCTAAGAATATTTATAGAACCTTTTTTATTATATTTAATACCATCCGATCCCACTGCATCTATCACATAAAAATAGACGCCGGGAGCGACATATTTCCCACCTTTTTTGCCATCCCACCCTTCAGCCGGATTAGTAGAATGGTACATCTGTACTCCCCATCGATTAAATATCCAGCACTTATAGGTCACAAGCGATTTGTAGGCGACACGAAATTCATCATTGATACCGGGCGTCGTACCTGGCGAGAAAGCGTTCGGGATCTGCAATTCCGATTCTGCAATCTTGATTTCAATAGAATTAGAAACCGCCTCGCATTCTCCTGTCGCGTTGCTGACAGTCGCAACCGCCGTATAATCACCTTTCTCCGTAAACGTATAGTCGATCTCCTCATCCCTATATTCCACCAGCGGATTCTCGATCCCGTTTTCCTGATCGCTCCTATATATTTTCCAAGTATACAGCGTCGCTACCGGATCATTGGCATACGCCCGAAAAGTGACCGTTGCCGGAGCGGAAATATATTCCCCGTCTCCAGCTGTCATATTCTCCGCATTATCCATTATAAACGTCGTATCGACATGCACTTCGACGGCCACCGCCTGATAGGTATCCGAAGTGATTGATTTCTCTATTCCGAAATGTTTTGCAAACTGATCACCGGAAAGTGTGACTTCCGTATCGCACAACGGAATTGTTTCGTTATCGTTTATCTTTGTCGAATAAGGCCCTTCCGTCAGTGATCTTTGCACATTCTTGGGCGAAAAATAGTTGTTGTCTTCAGACCACTCCAATGTCTGATAAGCGACATTGAACTCCCGCTTCACCGTTATCCGGTTTCCCGTCGGGGTATAATAATACATAACTGGGACAGTCGGAGAACCTTCCAGCCAAAAGCCGTCACAATTTCCTTTGACTGTAATGCTTTCGACATTAAAAGCGTATTTGCTATAATCAATGATCCATACATACCAACCATTCAAACCGGAAGCCGGATCTTCCACATAATACCCGGCATCCTCCTCTATATTCCGGACAACGGATGTCTCCCCATTCTGTTCACACGGAACGGGTTCCCGGTCCAATGCCTTTTGCTTATATCGATACCATTGATGATTAGTAGACGAAGATGTATAGCTAATCTCCACATTATCCATTCCATACACCAAATAAACTCGTATACGATTCCCTGGATTCTCCAACAAATAAGGAACCCCATTTCCTCCTGTAACCGTATATTGCTGTGCCTGGATGGCCAACATCACAAACAAGAAACAAATCAATCCTCCCAGTTTCCTAATTTCCGTTCTTAGCATATACATAACCTAATTAGTTTACAAAATTACTATTTTATACGGATTTATACGGAGATAAATGCCTTTTTATTGTATTATCCAGACCTCAATCCTTTAAAAACCGTGGCTTTTTGTTCCATAAAAATACAAGGTTTTCCCTAAAAGTATCTATCTGTTTGAAAAGAAATTCTTCGTTTGGAAGGAAAATATCTGCCAATTTGGACAGCGACTGGCATTTAAAAAACATATCTGTTTCGAAAATACAAAAAAAGAGGAGATGCAATCAAGCATAACCTCTTTTCTTTTTTATCTTGATGAAATATTATTTACACATATCGCGAATGATCTGAATCAGCTCGTCACCAATCTCTTCCGCTTCCTGCATCGTGTGAGCTTCGGAATAAATACGGATAATCGGTTCCGTATTGCTCTTACGCAGATGCACCCATTTTTCAGGGAAGTCGATCTTCACACCATCGATATCGGTGATATCATACTGGGCAAATTTCTCTTTTACTTTTGCCAAGATAGCATCTACATCGATATCTGGAGTCAGTTCTACTTTCTTCTTGGAAATGAAGTACGGAGGATAGGAAGCACGCAGTTCGCTTGTCTTCATCTGCTTCTTTGCCAGATGAGTCAGGAACAAGGCGATACCCACCAAAGCATCACGACCGTAATGGCTGGCCGGATAGATCACACCTCCATTGCCTTCGCCACCGATAATAGCATTAGTCGCTTTCATCTTCGTTACGACATTCACTTCGCCCACTGCTGCCGCATTGTACTCGCAACCATGAGCACGGGTAACGTCACGCAGAGCACGGCTTGAGCTCAGGTTGCTGACCGTATTGCCCGGTGTATGACTCAAAACGTAGTCGCTGACAGCCACCAGTGTATATTCTTCTCCAAACATCTCCCCGTCTTCGCTGATAATAGCCAGACGGTCTACGTCCGGGTCCACAACAAAACCGACATCGGCTTTGGCATGCTTCATCAGGTCGGAGATCTCCGTCAGGTTTTCAGGGATCGGTTCCGGATTATGTGCAAAGTTACCGTGAGGAGCACAATGCAACTTGAAAATTTCCTTTACCCCCAAAGCTGAAAGCAATTCAGGAATAACAACACCGCCTACCGAGTTTACACAGTCGATAGCGACACGGAAATTAGCAGCTCTGATAGCCTCGACATCCACCAAATCCAGCTTCAACACACTCTCGATGTGCTTTTGATTGTAAGTATTATTGACATAGACTTTTCCTAAATTGTCGACATCAGCAAATACGAAACTTTCTTCAGCAGCAATCTTCAGCACCTCGGCACCTTCGGCAGCATTCAAGAATTCCCCCCGTTCGTTCAATAACTTCAGGGCATTCCATTGTTTCGGATTGTGACTTGCCGTGAGAATAATTCCTCCATCTGCCTGTTCTGCAGTAACAGCGATCTCCGTTGTTGGAGTCGTTGCCAAACCAATATTCACCACGTCATGTCCCAAACCAGACAGAGTAGCCTCTACTAATTTAGCATACATCTCCCCGGAAATACGAGCATCTCGTCCCAACACGATTTTAGCTCTCGTTTTCCCAGCCCCGGTCTTCAACCAAGTAGCGTAAGCCGAAACAAACTTAACAATATCCAAAGGGGTTAGGTTATCACCCGGACGTCCACCAACAGTTCCCCGGATACCGGATATAGATTTTATTAATGTCATAGAATTAAAAATTGAAATTTGCAACCACAAAACAAAAATAAAGGGACTGTATTCGTTATCCTTTTGAGATAACACATACAGTCCCCTCTTTATCAATAAAATTAGATAGAAGCCTTGTAAGCGTCTGCACTCAACAATCCATCTAACTGTGCTTCGTCTTCAATTTTTACCTTGATAATCCAACCTTTTCCATAAGGATCTTTGTTTACCAAGTCAGGTTGATCTTCCAATTCTGAATTGAATTCCAATACTTCTCCGGAAACCGGCATATACAAATCAGAAACGGTCTTTACAGCTTCAATACTACCGAAAGTATCTCCAGCCTCTAGGTTATCACCTTCAGTTTCAACCTCAACAAACACGATATCACCTAATTGACTTTGTGCATAATCAGTAATTCCGACATATGC